>Ga0326513_10001887_pt1 | contig 15775 bp, 1 predicted proteins | sample 2_2465_0518_D_FD_203654 | JGI IMG/M metagenome (GOLD analysis project Ga0326513, IMG submission 203654) | Bovine rumen microbial communities from UC Davis, California, United States - 2_2465_0518 | ecosystem: Host-associated > Mammals > Digestive system > Stomach > Rumen | place: USA: California... | reverse complement strand
CTAAACAGTTATATGGTGATTCTTACTTTATTAATAGTAACGATGCTGACTTAGATAAGGCTATGGAAGCATTAAAGATTAGAGAATCTAATAAGATGTTAGATACTCTTGGTAGAGATATTGCTAGCAAAGTAAACCAAGATATATATAAGGCAGGTAATGAGCAAGAGCTTCTTAGTTCTCTTGGTTTTAATAATAGAACTCAAGATGAATTAAATAAAGTTAAAGACTTTGCTCAAGATAAGCTTAGAGAAAGATATAGACCTTATATTCAAGGTAAGCTTGCTGATAGAGAGATAGATGAGGGTAAAGTATCTGAACAAGATATAGATGCTTTAGTTGGTGAATTTAGAGATAAGTATGGTATGGATCTTGATCCATCTACTCTATATGACCCTGCTAATAGAAAAGAGCTTAGGCAAGGAGGAATTAATAAAAGAATAGGTTTAGTATTTAAACAACTTGCTAATAAACAAGTAACTCCTGAAGATGCTATTAATTATTTTTACTTAACTCAGGCAATGAATCCAGACAATTCAGTAATTATTGATAATGCTATCAAGAGTGCTACAGATATGCGAACCAGATCCTTTAAACAAGGTGCTACGGATTTACTTCAGGAATTAGCAATAGATGCTAAACGAGATTATGGTGATAGTATAGATTATAATAGACTTAGAAGTGTGTATTTACGTGAAGCTAATGATTTAGGAATACCAACGGATGTAGCAATGCAAGTATACAATGCATATGTACTTAAGGATGGTTCTCTTAATCCTCAATATCATACATATAAGACAAATCGTGATAAAGCATTAGCATACAAGCAACAACTTGAAAATAGTGATTGGTATAAGAAATTTGATGCAGCTAGTAAGAGTGTACCTAAGTATACAGGGGAGCATAGAAGCATTGATAGTGTTCGTAGTAAATTTGAAACCATTGCTAAGGAATACGGACTAAAGTCTACTGAGTTTCCTGATTTTATGACGTATCTTGCAAGTATTGACATTGATCCAACACAAATAGAGGGGGAGAATCGATTTAATTTAACTATCAGAAAAGCTATAAGTTCATATAAGAAAACTATTTTTACTTGGAAAGAAGCAGATGCTGATTATAAGAAAAAGGATCTTCTCTTTAATAATATACCTATGATTGGTGATGTATTTTCAAATTAATAGGAGGTTACATGGCTAAAGATAATTTTTGGAAGAATCCAGCAGTTATACAAGCTTTACTTATGCTATCTGATAGATATTCTAGTGATAATTCAGATGCTGAGGACCAATTAACTTTGGGTGAGTTATTCAAGTCTAATAAGACAAGAAATATGCTTAAACCTGCAGGAATTAAATACCCATCTCAATTAGATATTGATACTGTAAGAAAAGCTAATAATGAATGGTGGAATCCTTTTGATGATAATACTATACCTCAACTTATTTATGCATCCTATGCTAATAATTGGGGTACTGTAGATTCATTTAAAAATAGATTAATAGGGATGACTAAAAATGACCCAAGATTAAATGAAATTGTATTTAATGAGGATGGTTCAATAAATGAAGCAAATTTAGATAGAATAGCTAGAGTAGCCTATGCTAAGTTAGGTAGTGATAGTTGGCTTGACGGTATTAAGCAAAATCCTAAATATTACTTTATTACTCCTGGCATGAGTGAAGATAAAGCAAGATTTTATGCTGAAGGTATAGAAGATCTTTTAGGAGATACTGAGGATTATAAAAACTATAATATTAATAAATCAGGAGCATTATTAGCAGCTAAAGACCGTATTGATAGAGAATACCTTAATAGATCTAAGCAGCAAGATATGACTAAATTATTATTAGAGGCCGCCAAAGCAGGTAGTTTAGCTAATAATGATGTAGAAGCTACTATTGGTGGAGATCCAGTAAGTGTATTACCTAGTTATGTACAAGCTTCTTATGAGAAAACTCCAGAAGATGAACTGGAAGAAGAGTTATTTAAACGTAGAGCAGAGGATGATGAAAAGTGGGAACAGATTAGATCTAGAGCAAGAAAGAGATTTGATGAAAATAAAAAAGGTAAAGATTGGTGGTGGTTATAGTATGTAACTAATCATATACTGTACCTAAACGTATTGACAAGTTAATTAGTTCTCCATAAACTCCTAAACATTTTAACTTTAGGAGTTTATTTTTATGTCTGAATATTCTGATTTAATTAAAGCTGCTCAAGAACAAGTCATGGCTCAAAATGCTATGGAGGATGAGTATAGTACTCTTCAGAGAAGAATTGCTGAAGAAGACTTACGTAGAGCTAGAAGTAATGTCTATAATGAAGCTGTAGGTGCTGTTGAATTAAATGCACTTAATAGGCTTAGGGAGCAGAATAATGTAGGTGACTTAGAGTTACAAGCCAGAGAAAGAGTACAGAAGTTAATTGATAATGGTATTGAAGATCCTAATCAATTATACAGAATGATTAAAGAAGATCCTATTCTTAGTAAGAAGTACTTTACTGATAGAGATACTTTAGATGTTATCCATCAAATACAGGATGCTGTAGTATCTGCTAGAAATCCATACAATGCACTAGAAGGTAAAGAAATAGTTGATGATGGTGGTTTCCTTAGTAATTTCTATCATAGTGCAAAGAGTACTCTTGCTGAGACTGCAGGAGGTTTACTCTATGATACTCAGAAGAATTATCAGGTAAGTAAATTATCTAACCTTCCTCTTAAAGACTTAAGAGCTATTGAAAGTAAGATGAATACTCAGAGAGAGTTACAATCTAAATTAAAAGCAGCCCAAGAAAGATTATTTAGTAATGACCCTCAAACCAGAAGTAATGCATTAACTGATGTTACTTACTTACAGGACGCTATTAAAGGATTAAATCTTACTGAACAAGAACAGAATATTCTCAATACATATGGTAAGCAATACTTTGATACTAAGAATGAAATAGCTGACTTAACCTATAAGAAAGAACATCTATTCGGTGCTAATGAGATTACTCAAGACCAAGCCAATAGAATTGTTAACAATACCATGAGAGATAACCTCTATAAGTATTCAGGTATTGAACCTACTTTTATGGATGACTTTATACATGGTATGAAAGATTCATTTAGTAATCCAGGTGAAGAGTTAGGTATGATCTTTGGTTTCTTTGCACCTCTTGCTATAGGTGGTACACCAGGATTACTACTTAAAGGGGCATCTGTATTATCAGAAGCATCTAGTGTATCTTCTCAGTTAATGGAAGAATACATTAATAAGCATGGTGAATTACCTGATGAGAAAATGCTTAGTGCAGGTATCCATGGTCTATTAACTGCTGCTATTGACCAGTATTTAACTCATGGTTTAACAGTAGGTAAGAAGTATGCTAGAGGTATGCTAAGAGGTGTTGGTTTATCTGAAGCAGATAGATTAGCAGAAGAAGCAGCTAGAAAGTCAACTAAAGCTCTTAAAGGATTAACTAAGGGTATTCCTGTCAATCAACAAGCATTTGCTGCAACTCAAGTAATAACTGGAAATATCGAAACAGCATGGAAGGGTATTGAAGATGTACTTAAGAAATCTGCTAATAGTAAAGCTTTAGAGGATGTAGCAGAGAGTGTAGCAGATAAATCTTTACTTGGTAAAGCTGCTAGTGTTGTATCATTACCTAAGAATATTAGAAGAGCTCAAGCTCTTAATAGGTTTGCTCATGAAAAGTTTGGTACAGGCGTACAGGATATTGCTAAAGCAAGTGCAGGATTAGCTATAGAAAATGCTGGTTCTACCTTAATGAGACAAGACTATGACAATACTTGGGATATGGGTGAAGTAGCTAAAGCAGCAGGTCAAGGTATAGCCACTGGTGGTATGTTCCATGCAGCAGCTTCTCCTGTAGGTGTAGGTGTTAGAAAAGCTACTACTATTGCTAAGGAAGCATTCAATAAAACCAATGGATTAGATGATGATTCTACTTTCGATAAGTTTGTAGATAACATTAAGAATAGTGCTGATAAGGGTGATTTCTCTAGAACTGATCTTAATAGTGCTATAGAAGCTTATACTAAAACCCATAAGGGATTCCAAGAGAAAGTAGATAATCTTAAAACTGAAAATAAAAACATCAAAGATAGCTATGATAAGAAAGGTTTAGTATTTGATTCTGAAGGTAAAGCTAAAGTAGATGTGGCTAATATGCCTACAGGTGTTACTGAAAAGCAATTAAAGGCATTAGCTAAAAATTATAACTCTAACTTACAGGTTATTAATAACTTAGAAAGTAAAGTTAAAGAAAGATTAGAAAAACTTGATGGGCTAAAGAAAGATGTTGATAGTAGCTTCTTAAAGAATCCAAAGACTACTGAAGAAGAAAGATCTGATATTATTAATGATATTATCTTAGATGGTTCTGACCTAGATGCTATCAAGCAGGTAATGGAAACTCAACATATTGAGGATGAGGATACTGCTAGAAAGATGGTTAAAGAATACAGAGATAGAGCTAACACTAAATTATCTGAAGCCAACAAAAAGTTTAATACTAATGAACAGGCAATACTTAAGTCTCTTAAGGGTATGGTTTCTATTACAGACTTATATGACATTAGAAATGTAGATGGATTTAAGGAAGCATTAGAATCAGGTGATGCAAAACAAGTAGAAGAAGTCATTAAGAACTCTGGTTTATCTGATAAAAGACAAGCATATCTTAAAGATGTTCTTAATCAAACTATGCTAGATAATATGGGTAGAAATTACAATGCTACTACAGATGAAGTAGATGATGTAACTAAGTTAGATAGAACTACTCGTAATGCTATTAAAAAGGAATTAGTTAAAGATCCTCCTAAAGAATTAAAAGATATAACTTCTGAAGATAAAGCTAAAGCTTATATTTATAATGAAGTATTATCTAATAAGAATAAACTTGAAAATACTGCTGCTATAGATAATGCTATAGATAGAATTATTGATGAAACCAGTATTTCTGATAGTGTAAAGAATGACATTAAAGCTAATAGAGATAACTATATTAAAGAACTACAGAATGCTGCTAAAAAACATAATAAATACAATAATACTATTAAAAAGTATAAAGCCAAGATATACACTACTAGAGAAGCTGCTGAAAAAGCATTACGGTCTTACCATAAAGATGCATCTAAAGCTTACTATGTAGAAAAGATAACTAATCCTGAAGGTAAAGATGAGTTCTTTATTAAGAATAATATAGCTGATACTAAAGATAAAATAAGTGCTCTTGAGAAAGATATTGCTACTAATAGCGGTATGCAGAGAGATGAGTTCTTTAATAAAATTGATGAAATCATTAATGTATTTAATGATAAATTACCTTCAGATAGCCAAGAAGATTTTAGTAAGTGGAGAAAAAAAGCTGATAAAGCCTATGACAAAATAAAGGATGAGGGAGATACCTCTAAAATCAATAAAGTTAAAAATGATATTCTCTCTGAATTAAAAGAACTTACGGTAGATAGAGTATCAAAGAATATACATCAAATGGATGTTGCTGCATTATCTAAGGGTGCTGCTAAGATTCATGGTTATACCTCTGCAGATAAAAAAGAGCTAAAGATAGCTGAAAGGAGTGTTAAGCTAACTCTTAAAGAGAGAGAAGCAGATGAAAAAGCTCTTAGTACTATAATTGAAGGAGCTGAAGGTAAATCTCCTGAAGAGATGATACGATACTTTAATAATGTAGCTGATAAAATTTATAGAGATTTATCTAAAGACCCAATTTTAAAAGATGCTCTTGATTTATCGAAAGCTGATTATAAAAGAGATTTAACAAAATTTAAGTTTAATGCGTTAGAGCTTAGTAAGAATGATGTTTTAATGTTACGTGGATTTCTTACAGCATTATCTTCTAGAAATGATTCTGCACATTATGCAACAGAGATAAAACTTGCTAGAAATCTATTATCTATTATTAAAGTTTGTGGGTATGATACTACTACTGATGCATCCTATGTAAGTACTCCTAAAGAGGGAGTAGGTATCTTTAGGAATGAATCAGATATACAAAAAGTATACGAAGCTATAGTTAGATTTGAACAAAGACTTCCTGAAGATAAGCGTGGAGTATTTAACTATAATGAATTACCTGAAGGAATTACAGCATTAGATGAGGGATTTAGTGAAGTAGCTGAGAGAATTAAATTAGACCAGTTTATAGAAGATAGAGAAAGTCTTTTAAGTTACATTATCTCAAATTCTAAAGTATCTGATCGTATTATCAAATTATTAACTGAAATAGATAAGTTAAGTATCCCTACTAAGGATGGTAATTCGTATTCTGGTTTAATCTATTTAGCTAGTAAATATAATCCAAATCTAATAAATAGCACTGGTGGAAAAGTTAAAGGTATTTCTACTACTAAGAATAAATTAGATACAGATTGGGCTAGATTATTTATTGATGGATTAACAGGAAGTGATCCTGCATTACGTATAATGTTAGGTATTCAACCAGGTATTACAGAGCAAGTTAATGTTGATAGATTAGGTAATGAATCTTACGGTAAAACTGTATCTATTGATGGCAATATGTTAGCTGAGACCACTAATCCTTTAATTCCTTGGAAAAATATAGCTTCAGCTTTAGGTATTACTGCTAGTTCAGCGGATACTGTAATGGATAAAATTGATGCTATTAGAAATAGTATAGGTAATGAAACAATTAGATCTATTATATACACTGGTATGTCTATATATGCTGATGTAGCTCCTGAAGCAATGCAACAGTTATATGAAAATGCTAATATAACCTATGGAGTTCCTTCAGATCTTTTAAAGAATAAAGCAGTATTAAAAAGTATTACTACAAGTATTAATACATTAGTTGATGGAATTTCAACAAATACTACTTTAAGTATTACTAAGGGTATTTATAAAATATATACTTCACTTAGAAGTGCATATGCAACAGGTACTTACTCTGATTTAGGGGATTTTTATGTAGGTTATTTTAAACCAAGTAAGATAAACTCTAAAGTACGGAATAATGTTGGAAATAATCTTATTAACTTAGTTAAATATGCTATAAGAAAGAGACTCCAGAATAATTTTAAAGATTATGTTAGTACACATTCTGATATTAATATTAGAACTGATGCTACTTATAATAATTACATTACTGCTATGGATTATGTAGCTGTATTGCCAGATACTTTAGTTAAGTATACTGAGCATACTCCAGTAAATGTAGCAACAGCTGAACGTAGCGATTTAAGTAAATATCTTGATTTTATTAAACAGTATTTATTAAGAAAGAATCCTTCATTAACTATTCAAGAATTACTTAGATCAATAAATAATACATCTCCAGTAAAGAATACTGTAGGGGAAGGAATATCTGATGTTACTGCAGATAGCTTTACTGTAAATGAAATAAATGAGATTGCTGAGTATTTTGATGAAAGTGGAGTAATTCTAAATACAGCTATTGAGGATATTCAAAGGTTACCAGAGTCAAATCAAAATAGATTGGCTAGAGCATTCGCTAATTATATTAATTCTAATAGTATTGAAAATGTTACTACAGCTGGTACAAATACAAGTACTAAAGCTTTTGACCATAGGCCACGATTAAGCAAATCTCATTTAGGTAATGTTATTCGTAATAGCTCTTACTATAAATATGTTATAGCAGCTAGTATCCAAAAAGGATCACTTCCTCCAGTTCTTTCAGATACTCTATTATCAGATTTAGCTGAGAATCCTAACTCTTATGCAGAAAGTATCCTTGAGTTAGCTGAAGAACTTATTAAAGCAGGTAGAAATTTTGTTAAATGTGAGAATGAAGCTGATAAGCTTTTTGGCACTACATTTAATAGCGAACGTGTAATATATTCTAGGGAAATGCTTAGAGCATTAGCATTAGTAGGTATGTCTTCTCTTTCTACTGCTAGAACTGGTCAATCAGATGAATGGTTAGATACTCAAGTAGCTGCTAATAGACTTACAAGAAAAGCAGCAAATAAAATGAGATCTGAAAACTTAATGGATTATCAGACTTTTGCTGAATCTTTAGGTAATTCCACTAGTACTCTTATTCCTGTTAAATTTAATACCAATGCTCCTGCTAATTTAGCTAATAAAGTTAAACTTGGATTAGGGGTTAGAGCATTAAATATGCTAGAGAGTGCTAAGGTAGTTCAAAAGATGTACCTAAATACTATTACAGGTGAGTTAACTACTGAGCAACCTAAAGATCTTACTAATATAATTCGTGTTCTTCAGATAACAGAAAAACATGGTGTTAATCTATCAAATTCAATTAATGAAAAAGATACATACTCAGAAGGAGGGAAAACCTATTCAGTTATTAAATCTTTATTAGGTGAACCAAGAGAAGCAGATACACTTGTTGATAATAGTGCTGCTAGTGGAGATAATGCTTATACAGAAGAACAAACCAGACGTAAGAAAAAGTATGAAGAAGAGTTAAAGTATTTAACTACAGATGAACAAAATGATTATCAAGAAGAGCATACTATTCCTTTAGGCGATAGAATCTACAAAGTATACATAAATAAGTATAATGATACTGGATATGTACAATGCGAAGTAGATCCAAAGGCTAAAGTATTAAAAAATACAGATGTGTTTAATGGTTCAGATACTTATTACTTTGTTAAGAAACAAGTACGTAAACCAGGTGGAGAATACATTAAACCTCTTGCTATGATAGAAGAAGCATACAAGAGTTCTATTGGATATAAACTTGATACAGATAAGTGGGATCAAGTTAATAAGATTATTACTGCTATTATTTCTAGATTTGACGGTAATGAGGAAGATGCATATCGAGGTATTGAAAAAGATGAGCTTGCTATGTTTGGTATGGATGATCCTGATAAACAGACAAGTGTAGTAAGACAATTTGTTCTTGATAAGAATAGAGCTATATGGAGACAAGTACTTCAGTTTAGAAATGATATAATTAGTAAGGGTATCACTGATAAGAGTATTCTTTATTATAATGTTCTTAATACCCATAATAATAGATTCTATGTAGATTCTATTCACCTTAACTATCGTGAATTTAAGTTATTCAGAGAATTATTTACTCCTGATGATAAATTCCATGAATCTGACAAATATAATCTAGATGCTAAAACTGTAAAAGATAAGCAAGATATTTTATATGCATTTGTATTGCATAACTTAGGTATTCCTGTTGATAAGATGGATATGCAACATATCCATCAATTAGCAGAAGCACTCTATGCAGCTATAGATAAAGATAGGGCAACTTTTAAAAAAGATACTGATGCATTTGATGTCGCATTTAAAGCAGCAAATTTAGTTGAGCTTAAAAAAGCAAGAGATACCTTAAATGAATTCTTTAAAGATATTAATATTGATTATAAAAAGGTACCTGGTCCTACTGAAAAGACATTTAAGATTGATGGTTATAACTTATTTACTACAGACATACTAAGTAGATTACCTGAATTACTTGAAAAAATAAGTAAAGGTGAAGAAATAAAGAACTTTCATTACTTAATTGAAGTTGATGGTTTAAATAATGGTACTTCTATTCATTATGCTCAGTCTGGCTTATTTGGTGATAATACCCCATTAACCATTGATAAACTTACTTCTGTAGGTGTATTCCAAGGAATTAATGTCAATAAAAATAGCGGAGTAATCTTACAAGATTATGTAGAAGCCGCTTATAAAGGTAGTTTGGATGCTTATCTACAGTCTGCAGCAATAGCTAAAGATAAAAGTAAAGCACAGCAGTATAGAGATTTATTACTTCAATCAGCAACTAATAATCCAAAGTTACAAGATTGTATACTGATTCTTGGTAAGACTCTTGGAATGTCTGCTGATAACTATAATGATGTATTAAATCAGCTTTCTGATAGAGATATTATTAAATATGTTAGTATGCCTAATAGTTATGGTGCAGGTGCAGTAGCTTTAACTAATTATATCTATGATAATATTCTTGAGAATTGTTCTAAGTATTTAGCTAAACTTCTTGCAGATGATAAGGTAGAGCCTCAAGCTAAATATGCTAAAGCTATAACTTTATTTGAAGCATTAGATGAGTTTAATAGAAAATATGGTGATTCTAAGTCTGATTTATTACTTATGGATCAGTTTGGTAATAGTATTACCCTTAGTGAAGCTAAGAATAGAGTAGGAAGTAATACAGAGTTACAGAGAGAATTTATATATAATTATTTACCTGACATTAGAGCTAATATTGGATTAAGTACTGTATTTAAAGAAGGTATTGTACAGCATATTCTTGATGGTGCAGCACATGTTACTGTAGAAGCTAATCATAAAAAAGTATTATATACTGAAGCTGTAGAAAACCTTATGGAGTTGTATATAGCATCTGTACAAGATATTTTACAAAATGATGATAGATTTAAAGATAAAGATATTAATGAATTAACTAATGCTGACGTAGAACTTATTACAAGTACTGTAACTACTAGTTTTAGCATTGGTAGGGATGAACAAACTCTTTCTTTATTTAAACAAGCTATAATGCCTACATTAGCTTTAGCTTCATATAGAAATAAAGTACAAGGATTCACTTCTACTGGTGAATTTAGTGTAGTTAGAGCCAAAGATTTATTATCTAGAGATATGAATGTTACTGGTTTTAATCCAGAATCAGTACATACAATAGATAAGGATATTATTAGTAGAGCAGGAGCTGAATTAAGAGAAATAATAGGTACATTCGTAGGTATTCATGATGCTGCTATAGTAGATATAAACCAAGCTGTAGAAGCAGGTAAAAAATTAAATGAAAAGTACTTAGAGTCTACTATTAACTCATATCAATTACCTTTAGATATTGCTAAGGAAATAGAATGTGCTTCTAGAAGATATTCTACTAATATTAATCCTGCTCTATTAGCTAAATGCCAAAAATCTATTAATAACTTAAGAGGTTTTGCTGCTGAACAGGCTGCAGCTAAGGTAAGATTCTTACAACAAGCTATTCAGAATGATAGGGCATGGAAATCAGATAATACACTTCCACGAACTATTATTAAGCAATATGCTTTTGCTGATGATGGGTTTGTTATTACTGAAGATGTAGCTCTTGATTATATAAAGGCTATTAAAGAGGATTTTAGTGATACAAATTTATACCCAGTTACTGGAGATCAGTTCTTAAATTATGTTGCACGTAAAGCAGGAACAAATGCTAAAGTCTTTAAAGAATTAAAGTTATTATTAGAGAAAGGTAATATAGGTAAAACATATGACTTTGCATCAATTAAATCTTTATTGGATAGTTCTGTACCTTCTGCAAGGGTAGATGCATTCGTTAAAGGATCTCCTTTAGTTACTGATGCTGGGTTACATAAACAAATTCTTGCATTAGCTAATGAGTTTTCAACTAAAGAGATAAAGGATAGATCAGGTAATTCTATCTTTGTAGACTTTGTACATAATACTGCAGCAGTTGATACAGGGGTAGGTAAATCAGAAAAACGTGTTGAAAATGCTATAGAAAATATTAATAAAGAATCTTTAAATAATAATGAATTTATTGCTGCTTTACGTAATATATTCGATGAATCTATTATTGCTGAATTATTCATGCAAGAGGATGGTACAACATCTCAATTAGGTGATAATAACTTTTTAGATAGATTTGTTTTAAGGCATGCTCCTAGATTAGCTGGTTTACGTAATTTAAATGGCATTGGTGTTGTTAATGCTATTGTTGCTATGACTAATTCTAGTGGTATTTCTAATGCAAAATTAAATGAATTAGATGATTTTATGAAAGCTATTGATACTACTCTTGCAAAAGTAGCTGCATATGATAAGGATCAACCGTCTGTTATAGTAGATTTTGATGATGTACCTCTAAATGATTTAATGGATAAATTTGTTAGAGAAGCCAGAAAAATTGTTACAGATGATCCTTCAATATCATTTAAGAATGCCTACGCTTCCTTAATAAGAAGCTTTGCTAATGATTATATTGATATAATTGAAAGTAAGTGTAAGGAATTTGGTGATAAACCAGTACAGATAGTATTTAAGTGTGATTCAGCTATTGATAGGATTGTATTAAGTGTTCTTAATGAGAAACTTAATAATGTTACTTTTAGAAATGGTAAGGATAGCATTTGTATTGTACCTAATGTTAGCAATGTAGAATCTAGCTTAGTTAATAGAAATAATCATTACTTTGCTACATTAGCTTGTGAAGCAGCAAGTGGTACTAATTTAAAACAAAGAGATAATGCAAAAGTAGCTTCTGTGTTAAACCAAAGCAATAATAAAGATTTAACTCATAGAAACTTCATGTATCAGAATCAGTTTAATTCTGCTGGTCTAATTGGTAAGATTTCTCCTAATGGTGAGTTTAATTACAGCTTTGCATCAAAGAGCTCTCAACCTATAAAGTCTAAGTCTGTTGGTTTAGATCCTGTTGGTATAGGTATAGCTGATTACTATGGCACTATTCAAAGAACAATGTTAGATGGTAATATCTCTAGTGATGCACTTAACTCATTTGATTCATATTCTCCTGATGGATTCAATGACTATCAGCATAATGTTAAGACTTACAATGAAATATCTGAAGCTGACTTAAATAGCTCTATTAGAAACACTTCTAATATAGTTACAGATCCAGGTAGTTTTGAAGATTTCTATGTATATAAAGATTTAGATACTGATGGTATAGTTGATTTAGGTAATGAACATAACTTAGTATTTGGTTTAGATTCTGCAGGTAATTTAGTAGAATCCAAAGTAGCTAGAAGTATTATTGAAAGTGCTCCTGAGTTTAAAGAAGCATTAGAAGCTGCTAAAAATATCTACAATAATAACACTCAGTTCTTACAAGAGAATACCCATATTGAAAGAGATTCTATGTATCCTCCTATTCATAAAACTGTCTATATTAATGGATTAAAGCTTAATCTTCATTTCTTTGTGAATGAAGACTTTAAGATAAGCTTAAGTGATGCTGCTAAGATAATTCAACCTGATACTGATTCAGCATACAAGAATCAGTACATGCTTAATCCTAAAGCTCCTGAAGAGTTACGTAGATTATTCTCTGAGGAAGTTAAACGTAATGCAGGTAAAAATAATCCATCCCATCCTATGAATGAGTTCTTTGGAGCAGTGTACAAGCAAATATTAGCTACACCTGAAAGTGTACGCAAAGACACTTATATAAATATACCTAAGAATCTTCGTAGTACTAGTAAAGATTTAGATACTTTATCTGATAAAGCTAAAGCTATTAATACACTTGGTATGAATGAGATTCTTACTAGAGATGCTACTACCCATATCTTTGGTTTAAAGACTAATACTTATGCATATAACACCTCTAATACACCATATGTATATGATTTTGGAAAGGTTAAAGGTGGTCCTGTAGCCATGGGTACTATATCTACTTCTATGCGTGATTCTATTGCTAATGGTAGAAATAGAATAATGGATACTCTTAGGGGATTAATCCATGGTTATACTGTAGATAAGGATCATAATGTATTATCCAGATTCCAAAGAGCTGTATTCACTGATACTAATTGTAATGACTTACAAGATACTTTTGATGACTTAGCTACATTTGATAGAAGTAATATGGTAAGTAGTAAGGATACTGAATTATGTAGAGAAGTATTCAATGAATTAAGATCTCTTAATACTAATATCAGAGTAGCATTCAAAGAAGATGCTATAAAGAGGAACGGTTTTGCTGCAGTATTAGATAAAGACCCAGAGAATGACTATAAGCCTACTGGTTATGTGTATCTTGAAACAGCATCTAATGGTTCTAATGTAACTACATTTACCCATGAATTAGTACACGTACCATTACATTACTTATCTAAAGATCCAAGATCTAATCATATGGCTGTAGAAATGTATAACTTTATAGCTGATAATCTTAGGATGAGTGACTTTGATTGTAATGATGATCAAGCTAGAGAAATCTATGATTATCTGTTTAAAGATAAGAATACTACAGAACCATACATTGAATGCTTAGATATGCTGTTAACTGAAAGAGCATTCATTAATGCAGTTAATAAGATGAATTCTAGATTAAACTTTAAGAAAGAGTTTAATGATAGATGTAAGGGTATTCTTAATAGATTCTTGGATAAGATAGATAAGAATGCTGTTAATCCTTCTAGTGACTTCCATAATGTAGCTATGCAGATACTTAAAAATAGTATCAATATTGCTAATACCTATAACCAGAAAGCAGAGAAACCTGATTTAGGTTATCTATCCAATGCTGATAGTGTAGTAGCTAAACTTAATAGAGGATTCCAAGAGGCATTTGGTAAGCTAACTAATAAGCTTAAACCATTCACTTCTAGAATAGCTAATGCTAACTTAAGAGCTATGGGAGCTATGGCTCAGTACAACATGGTTAGTCCTCAGGAAAGTAATGATCAGATTGAAGAATTAATGCCTGAGCTTATTAACTTTGTATCTAATACAGCTAATGTTAAAGGTAGTGTAGCTGATCAATTTAAACAGTCATTTGAAGGTGTATCTAAGAATAACTATGACTATGTTAAGTTACGTTATAAAGCCAAAGAAGAAGTAGATAAGCAAAGAGAGGTAGCTAGTGCTGCTGTTAATACTATAGTAGATAAACTTACTTCTAAGATGCCTACTAAGATTCTTGCTAATATGAGCCCTGCTGTACTTAAGACTGATGTAAGTTGCTTACTTAATGGTAGATTAGCTAATGATGCTAAGTCTAAGTACAATACTAAACAGTACTTAAAGAGAACTCTTGAAGAACCTGAATATAGACAGAACCAAATAGAGAACTTAGAACGTCAATTAAAGAAGACTGGTAATGGTAACTTCTTTATCAATGCTGCTAAGGGTTTGGCTAATAAGTTAGTATATGGTGTTAACTCATCAGGTATTGGTTATAACAATGCTTATGAGATAGCTAATCTGTGTGGTACCTCTAATGCTACTATGTCTAGTACTCTAGAAGATATTATTGATAAGTATGTAACTCTTAGAGCTATGCAATTATATGCTAATGAATATACTAACCATGTATATAATTACTTAGCTAGTGATATAAATAACTTCTATGAATTATCTGTAATGCATAATACTATTAAGGATATGGAGAAGAACTCTGTATACGGAGATTCATTACAGAAGTACCATGTACCTAAGGGAGAACTTCATGGAGCATCTAGAGAGAATTCATTTGCTTTGGTTCCTGAATCAGATGTTAAAGCTTATGAATGGTTAGGTTATAAGAAGCTTAAGAAAGCTAAATTAGATACATTCTATAATAGATTAACTACTGAACCATACTATGTAATGGAAGGTAGAAACTTACCTAATGTACCATATGTATCAGGTATACCTGTATTATCTGATATCTTTAATGGTAGAAACCATTCAGGTATTAACATCAATGGAAATAGATTAGGTAACTCTCATATATCTGAAAGATATAACAACTCTGAATTTACTAATGTATCTAACTATATGAATACATTAGTTAAGAGACTTAATGATCCTAGATATAAAGTACCTACAGGTAAAGAAACCAAGAAAGCAATGGATGGTGTAATTACTCCTACCTATGGTTATGGTAATAGACTTACAGGTGCAGACTTTGTACTTAATGATAGACTTAAGAATAAGATTCTTGGTTTAGACCATAAGTATACTACTGCATTAGGTGATCATTATGGTTCTATTATTGAAAGAACTAAAGCTCCTGAATGGAATACTAAAGCAGCAGAAGC
>Ga0326513_10001886_pt1 | contig 15776 bp, 11 predicted proteins | sample 2_2465_0518_D_FD_203654 | JGI IMG/M metagenome (GOLD analysis project Ga0326513, IMG submission 203654) | Bovine rumen microbial communities from UC Davis, California, United States - 2_2465_0518 | ecosystem: Host-associated > Mammals > Digestive system > Stomach > Rumen | place: USA... | reverse complement strand
CTTTAGGTCTTTTATGAGCAGGATTGGCTGTAGGATTGGGTGGTATTGGTGCTGGTTTTTGAGAGGCACTAATCGGAGCTGCTGCAATGAATGCTATTTTAAGGAATCCTGAAATGAAAGGGAAACTTATGACATTTATGATTCTTTTTATTGCACTTGATGAAACGGTTGCTATCTATGGTTTGATTATAGCGTTACAGATTTTGGGGATAGATCCTGCAAGTATGATTAATCCTCATATGTATGTTGCTGCTGGGTTAGCTGTTGGACTTCCTGGTTTTGCTGTTGGTATTTGAGAAGGATTAGTAGCAAGAACAGCTATAGAAAATATGGGGAAGAATCCAGAATTAAGCTCTACGTTTATGGTATTAACAATTTTATGAATGGCGTTGGTAGAATCTGCTGCAATATATGGACTTGTTGTTGCATTTAATTTAATCAGTGCTTAGTTTTTATATTAAATATAACATGAAATGGATATCCATGTTGATTTAGTAATTGCATGAATTATCAATTTTCTTATCTTAGTTTTTCTATTTAGAAAACTATTATGAGACAAAATTGTTGAACAGGTGGAAGAAAGAAAGACGATGTTAGCAAAATTAAAAAAAGCTGATGATGAATATAAAAGAATGATAGAGTTTGCAAGAAAAGAATCAGACCTTATTATTTCTAAGGCTGAAAAAAAGAAAGAAGATTTAATACATGAAGCTCACCTTATTGCGGAAGAAGATAAGAAGAGAATAATAAAAGAAGGGCAACGTAAGGTTGAATTGATGAAAGTAGATGCTATGCGTGAGAATGAAAAACTGGAGAAACAGCTTAAAGAAGAATGGATAGAATCAGTTAAAGATACTTCTAAAATGGTGGTAAAAAGGCTACTTAAACAAGATAAAGAGTTGTCTAATGAATATTTTTGAGTACTAGTTGAAGATCTACAGGATCGTAATAAAGTGTTTTAAACGATTAAAAATGAAATGGATAGAGATGCAGTATTAGAAAAATTTCTTAACAATAAGGAAGTATACGAAGTACTCAATCTTTTAGGTGTTGTGTTGGGTCTTATAAGACGTTATTGAAGAAAATTAACAACACAAAGTTTTATGAGGGGAATAGAAAAGATTGATAGAAATGTTGCAGATTTAATTTATTTATTAGATGGTGTACATTTATTAACAGAGAAAGAATTATCAAGATTTATTCGTGACTTAAAACAAAGAGCTGCTGAAAAATATCTCGATTTTACCTTATATTCTAACGAAGAAAAAATAGTTCCTCCTTTAAAAGAATTTCTAGATAGGCAATTCTGAGAAGGGGTAACCTTAGAGTATAAAAATATTCCTTCAGAAAATTTAACAGTATATATGAAAGGTCACGGATATTCATTTAATAGATCATTAGAAAGTGATATCGATAAATTATTAGCATAATCTTTAATTATTAAAAAAACAAAACACATGTGAGTAATTCAAGAGCTCTTAGGTCAAATTGAAGCAGGAATCCAAAAAGCTCAGCTAAATGATGATTTTTTGAAAAGGTGAGAAATTTTGGAATTGAAAGATGGTGTAGCTACGGTAGTGGGGCTTGATAATGTAATGTTTTCTGAAATTGTGGTATTTGATAATGGAGTAAAAGGATTAGTCCTCGATCTCGCTATTGATGGTGTTTGAGTATTAGTACTTTGAGATTATTCAACTCTAAAACAAGGAGATGCGGTTCTTTCAACAGGTCGTGTGTTTAGTGTTTGAGTTTGAGAAGAATACTTATGAAGAGTTTTGAATGGAATTTGAGAACCAATAGACGGTGGAAAAACAATAAAGCCAAAACAATACGGACTTGTAGAAAAAGTTGCTCCTTGAGTAATTACAAGAAAGTCTGTTAATGTTCCATTGGAAACTTGAATTAAAGCAATTGATGCTATGGTTCCTATTGGTAGAGGACAAAGAGAATTAATTATTTGAAATAGACAAACATGAAAGACGACTATTGCAACAGATACTATTCTTAACCAGAAAGGAAAAGATGTGTATTGTATTTATGTAGCAATTGGACAGAAAGAGTCAAAAGTGAGAAGAATAGTTCAAATGTTAAGAGAAAAATGAGCTATGGATTATACTATTGTTGTAAATGCTCCTATTTCTGATCCGGCAGTTGTTCAATATATTGCTCCTTATGTAGGATGTGCACTATGAGAATATTTTATGGAACATGGAAAAGACGCTTTAATAATCTATGATGATCTTTCAAAACACGCTGTTGCGTATAGAGAGGTTTCATTACTTCTAAGAAGACCTCCTGGAAGAGAGGCGTATCCATGAGATGTATTTTATCTTCATTCAAAACTTCTAGAAAGAGCTGCTAGAGTTGATCAACAGCGAGGAGGTGGTAGTTTAACAGCATTGCCTATTATTGAAACATTGGATTCTGATATCTCTGCATATATTCCAACAAATGTAATTTCAATTACAGATGGACAGATATTTTTAGAAACAGATCTTTTTAATTCAGGATTTAAACCAGCAATTGATGTTGGGTTCTCTGTTTCAAGAGTTTGAGGATCTGCACAGACAAAGATTATGAAAAAAGTTGCAGGAAGATTAAGACTCGAATTAGCAACATATAATGAATTGGCAAGCTTTTCTCAGTTTGCATCAGATTTAGATGCTTCTACAAGGAGGAAATTAGATAATGGAGCAAAGTTGATGGAGATGTTAAAACAAACCAATGATTCTCCTATCCCATTCTATAAACAAGCAGTATTAATTTATATGGGAATTAATGGATATTTTGAAAAAATACCGTTAGATGATATTAAACATATAGAAAAGAAGATTTATCAGAAATTAGATACGACATATAGGTCATTAGCACAAGAGATACAAAATGAAAAAGATTTAACAAAAGAAATAGAGAAACAAATAAAAAATCTCATAGGAGAAATTATTAAGGAAAACTGATATAATAACTAAGATTTTATTTATTCAAAGAGCAATTTAATGCTGTTGAAAATTCATACCGTACATGGAGTTATTTTCGATGGAGAAGTAGAGATGGTGGAGCTGCCAACAAAAGTTTGAGTGCTCTCAATTTTACCACACCACAATCCATTAACAGCTATGATTGTCCCATGAATAGTAAAATTTATTCCGATAGAAAAAAGGAGAAGTGAGTTTATTTCTGATACGGAATTTTTGTTTGAGGATGAAAAAATTACAATAGCAGTTTGAGTGGGGACAATTTATACTGATGGATCGGTGGTTATTCTCTTTGTAGCATCAGCAACAATTACTCCTAAATCTGATCGTGAAGCACTAGAAGAGATGAAGAAAAATCTAGAAAAAGAAATAAAAGAGATTAAAGCGAGTGGTAATTCTGATGAAATTGAGAGAGCATATTTGAATCTCCAAAAACTGACGGCAGATATGGAACTTCTCAAGATAAAAGAAAAAAGATGAGGAAGAATAATAACAAAATAGTTTAATTTTAAAATTGATATGGCAAATTTAAAACAGGTAAGGTCGAGGATAAAATCAGTAAAGAATCTTCAAAAGATTGTGAAAGCTTTGGAGATTGTTTCTACGGTTAAATTACAAAAATTAAAAGGCGTGATTTTGTCATATAAAGATTTTATGAAAAGTTTTTTGGAGGTGTTAAAAGTTATAAGAAAAGAGGTTAATCTCTTTGATTTTGATGAAAAATCATGGGATCCAAATGGAAGAAGACTGTTAATAGTTGTAACATGAGATAAAGGATTGTGTTGAAGCGTTAATTCAAGAATATTTAAGAGGATGGAAACAAATTATGGGAAAGCAAAAGATAATGTTGATATTTTTGTTATAGGGAAGAAAGGATTAGAATATTTTGTCAGAAATGGGTGGAATGTTGTAGGTTCTGCTACAATTTCGGATAAACTATTATTAGCGGAAATCAATCCAATTTCTGCCTTCATTAAGAAAGCACTAGAAGAGAAAAAATATTCAAAAATAAAGGTGTATTTCAATTTTTATAAAACGACAATGAATCAAGTATTAACAAGGTTTAAGTTGTATCCACTTGATGAAGAAAGTTTTGAAAAATTCCTTGAAAATATCGGATTAAAGATGGATCTTTTAGATAATATTGATAATAAATATTTGATGGTTGAGCCAGATGTTGAAACATTTAAGTTTGATTTTATGCAGCTTCTTATTAGAACAATTATCTTTTCGGCGGTATTACATAACAAAACAACGGAATATGCTGCAAGGATGATTGCAATGAAAAATGCAAAGGATAACTGTGGTGATTTATTAGTAAATTTAAATTTATTATACAACAAAACACGTCAATATAAAATTACACAAGAGATTACGGAAATTGTTAGTGCAAGTACAGCAATTGATTAATATATTTTATCCATTTTTTGGTTTCTATCATGTTAGAAAAAAAGATAACGAAAAAGACTCCAGTAAAGACAAAGGTTGCGAAAAGTGAAAAAACAACAAAAAAGATACCAGTAGTAGAAGAACAAGTAACGATTAGAAAAGATGCTTTAGGAAAAATTATTTCGGTAAAGGGAGTTGTTGTAGAGGTCGCTTTTGATTGAATTGTCCCTAGAGTATATGATGCTTTAAGGGTCGAGCCGTTGAATGCTAATTGAAAAAAAGTAGTAATTGAGGTTTTGCAGGTGTTAGAAAACGGGGTAGTTAGAGGGATTGCAATGGACTCAACAGATGGATTGAAAAGGGGGGATATTGTTTTTAATACACAATTACCTATAGTAGTTCCTGTATGAAAAGAAGTGTTAGGGCATATTTTTAATGTATTAGGAGAAGTGATTGATTGATGAAAACAAATTCAAGGAAAAGAAGAATGGCCAATCCATAGGCCTGCTCCAGAATTTACAGATTTAGCTATAAAATCTGAAGTCTTAGAAACTGGTATTAAAGTGATAGATCTTTTGGCTCCTATTTTGAAATGATGAAAGGTTGGACTTTTTGGTGGGGCATGAGTCTGAAAAACGGTTATAATGATGGAGCTTATTCATAATATTGGAGTTGAACATAGTTGAGTTTCTGTTGTTGCTTGAGTTTGAGAGAGAACAAGAGAAGGAAATGATTTATATAATGAAATGAAGGAATCTTGAGTATTAGAAAAGACGGCTATGGTATACGGGCAGATGAATGAAACACCAGGACCAAGAGCAAGAGTCGCTTTAACAGGATTAACTATGGCTGAGTATTTCAGAGATAAAGAAAGAAAAGATGTATTACTTTTTATTGATAATATTTTTAGATTCACTCAAGCATGATCTGAGGTATCTGCATTGTTATGAAGAATTCCCTCAGCAGTAGGTTATCAGCCAACTTTAGCAAGTGAAATGGGGGCCTTACAAGAAAGAATAACATCAACAGAAAAGGGTTCTATTACCTCTGTTCAGGCGGTATATGTTCCAGCAGATGATTTAACAGACCCGGCTCCTGCTACAACCTTTACGCATCTTGATTCTACAATTGTATTAAACAGGTCAATAGTTGATAAAGGAATTTATCCTGCTGTTGATCCGTTGGACAGTTATTCTTTAATATTGAATCCGGAGGTGGTATGAAAAAGACATTATAAGGTAGCAAAAGAGATTCAAAGGATTCTCCAGAAATATAAGGATTTACAGGATATTATCGCCATCTTAGGTATGGAGGAATTAAGTGTTGAAGACAAGGTTACAGTATATAGAGCAAGAAAAATAGAAAAATTCTTTTCACAGAGTTTTTCAGTAGCTGAACAATTTACAGGAATGGAAGGAAAATATGTTAAATTGGAAGATACTATCAGTTGATTTGAAAGAATAATTAATTGAGAAGTAGATGAAATACCAGAAGATTTCTTTATGTATAAGGGAAATATAGAGGAAGTGATTGAGAATTACCAAAAAGATAAAGCTGAAAGAGGAGAATAAGAATTAAAGAATTTAAATACATCGAAAAGCAGATAAATCTCTGCTTTTTTAATAAAAATTTTAGTTTGATTTTTTGCATTTTTTTACCTTTCTAAGTATAATTGAGTGATTTACTCTGAATATAGTTAATGAAAGAATCAATATTTTTTAATAGTGAACAGATAAAAATCATTCATTGGTATAACATGATATTCCAATGAGTTTTTAAATACTGAGTAGGAATTGCTGCCTGAATTTTATCCGTTGTTGGTTCTTGGTGAATATTTGCATCAGGATATTTTTCTTGAATCTATCTTTTAGAGAAACAAGATGAGGGAAGGGTTTCTGAAGCAATGCTACATTACAATGATAAAGCCAGACAAGTTGCTTCTTTTACAGGATTAGAAGGTATGGTATTGAATTGAAAAATTACGGTGGATAATTGAAGGTTGATTGCTAAAGATATGCTTTTAGTAAGTAGTTGAACATCATTTTGATTAACGTTACCAAGATTGGTTGATATAACATATGACGAATTGGAAAAGTTTACTAAATGATTAGATCAAGAATATTATTCTGATGCTTACATGAATGCTTTTTTCCATACGGTATTAATGAAAGCTATGACAATAGATAATTTCTGAGGAGAGAATCCTTCTCTCTTTGCAATGAAATCAAGTATGAAAGATTTATTTGGTTTGGGGTGTACGATTACTGTAAGTAAAGATTCTTTTGTTTGTAAATCATATGTAAAAAGCTTCTTAAATCGTTTTTATATGTACGACTTAAGTAAATCAATGGAGGAAATTAATCAATACTTTAATGCATTAAAATCAAATTACGATTATAAAAATAGTATGTGTAAAGGGTTGATAATGTATTGAAAATATAGTGATTCAATAGATAATCGTCTTTCAGAACTTTTTAGAAGCTGTGGTTCTAGTGATTATAATCAGTTTGTTCTTTTAAGAGATTTCTTAGCATTGGCTAAACCTTTTGATGCTTGATACGTAGAAACGCAAGCCTATACAGATCCTTATATTAACGAATATAAGCTCTACTCTTTACAGCAAATGCTTTATAAAGAACTGCTAAATTCTGCAGATGTAAAAAGTACGATGTCATCATATCTTGGATTTATTCGTGAAGTATTAACAAAAGAAGGGACGAGGCAAGAACAGTTACTGTCTCCTTTCGCCAAATCTTTTGCTTACCGGTTTAATATGACAATACTTTCTCCCTATTATAAAGACGAAAATTCAAAAATGGATAAAGATGATAGAACTTCATTTAATAGTGAGTTATTGGCTTTGAACTATTGAGATATTGTAGCTAATTTTCCATGATTACAAGCAGATTCTCGTTATGTTATTTCTGTTGAAGAATCCAAAGAAGAAGAAGAATATTTTGGAGGACAGAGTTTAAGGGAAACGTTTATGCAAAATTATTTACCACCTAATTTTAGCGTTTTCTCTGTAGATACAGGAGATGATGAAAACCTATTGGTAGTTAAGGGACAGGATGGAAAAACAAGTTTTATTTTAGAAGCATTATTGAGGTATGAGAGTTTACAACTTTCTGTTGTTCATGTAAATATTGATAAAGCAGTAAATGAGCCAAATGAAGGGTTGACAAATTATATTAATAGTTTAATAGAAAATACTAATAGCAATTATTCATTAAATCAAGTTCTATCTTTAATGGATCAATATAAAGAATTTACAGAAACACCAACAGAACAAATAAGTTTATGTGACCAGATAAAGGCAAAATATGCAGAAGAATTAATTTTGAGTTGTGAAGATACCATAATTGAGTTAGTTCCCCCAAGATGATGAGATAGTGGTTTAGTTTATACTTTCTATATACAAAATGGGGCATTGACAGATGTCAAAGTGAATGATGAAGTATTGGAAACTAAAATTTTAAACGATTTGGATTTATCCGATGTTGATGCTGCTTCTACATTCTACATGATTGTTAAAATTCTTTCTTATGAGGCAGGAGAGAAAGAAACAGATTTTGGATTAAAAGATTATCTGGCGGTGTCTGAGGTTATTAATAAATACTTAGGAGACATTCCTATTACAACAGAGAATTGAGAAATAAAAATTAATTTTTCACTCTGAGGAGTTGATTTTATTTGAACTTATGATATTTTAACACATGAGATAAATCCGATAGCAATTAATTTGTGAAAAGATAGGAGGCCGGTAACAGTAAGAGGATTCTCTATTGTCTTAGATGACGAACATCTAGAAGAATTAAATGAAATAAAATCTGACGCCAAAGAATATTTGAAAAAAATTAATCCAGCATTAGTAGAAAAATATTTTACCAAAAATAAAAAATAGAGAAGAGATATAATGAATAAAAGAACTGTTTTATATAGTTCTTTTTTTATAAACTTATAATATTTACATTTTTAAAATGTCAAGTATTGGTTTTTATTTTTGCTTGAGAAACAAACTGGGATTTTTAATATAAACTATAGATTTTTATTATTATGTACAATAATGGACGAAAAAGAATTACAAGAACAGACAGAGGGAGAAAATAATGAAAAACTTTCTTGAGATGTTTCTAATAATGAAGAATCTTCGAACGAAGAATTCTCTTATATTCCGACAGGAGAGAAAAATCTCATAACTAATTCAGTAGAAAAAGAAATTACACAATCTTACATCGATTATGCAATGTCTGTTATTATTTCTCGTGCACTTCCTGATACAAGAGATGGTTTCAAACCAGTATTAAGAAGAATTCTTTTTGGAATGGCATGAATGAATAATTTTTACAGAGAAAAGCACAAAAAATCAGCAAGAATTGTGTGAGAGGTAATGTGAAAATACCATCCACATGGAGATTCTTCAATCTATGAGGCTATGGTTAGGTTGGCTCAACCTTGGTCAATGAGATATCCATTAGTTGACGGACAAGGAAACTTTGGCTCTATTGATGGTGATGGAGCTGCTGCTATGAGATATACCGAAGCAAGACTAACAAAAATTGCTGAAGAAATGTTGGCAGATTTAGATCAAGATACAATCGATTGGAGAGATAATTTTGATGGTTCATTAAAAGAACCAATTATGCTTCCAACAAAATTTCCTAACCATCTTTGTAATGGAACTATGGGTATTGCTGTAGGTATGGCAACTAATATGGCACCACACAACTTGACAGAGGTTATCGATGCATCTTTACTTTTGCTTCATAAAGAAGGTAAGGAAGAAATTGTAACTGATGAAAATGGAGCAGAAACGAAACAGAAATATAATGTTAGTATTGAGGAAATAATGGAAATCATTAAAGGTCCAGATTTTCCAACAGGAGGTATTATTTTTGATTCCAATAATATATTAGAGGTTTATAAGAAAGGAAAAGGAGGAATTGTTGTCCGTTGAAAGACACATGATGAAGTTTATGATTGAGCACATGTAATTGTTGTTGATGAAATCCCTTACCAAGTAAATAAAGCAAGTCTAGTTCAAAAAATTTGAGAGTTGGTTGTTGAGAAAAAGATAGAAGGTATTAACGATATTCGTGATGAATCAAATAAGAATAAGATTAGAATTGCTATCTATTTAAAGAAAGGTGTAGACCCTGATCTTGTATTAGTACAGCTTTTTAAGCTAACAGAACTTCAGACAAATTTTAATTTAAATAACGTATCTTTAGTTGACAACGGAACACAACCAAGACTCCTCAATATTAAAGATTTATTGATGGAGTTTGTTACTTTCCGTAGATCTGTAGTATATAGAAGATCTGTATATCAACTTAATAAAGCGAAAGATAGACTACACATCTTAGAAGGTTTAAAGAAAGCAATAGATATTATTGATGAAGTGATTGATACGATCAAGAAGTCTGAGTCAAAAGCTGATGCAAGGAATAATTTGATGGAAAAATTTGGTTTCACAGAAAAACAAGCTGAATACATCCTTCTTATGAGATTACAATCACTTGTTGGTCTAGAAATTCAAAAGATAGCTGATGAGATTGAAGAGAAATTAAGATTAATAGACGAATTAGAGCATATTATTGGAGATCCAGAAAAACTTGACGAGGTAATTGAAAAAGAATTATTATACATGAAAGATAAATATGGAGATGAAAGAAGAACGGATCTTTCAAATGATTTGAGTGTTTATAACATCAGTGGTTCATTGAAAGAATTCCAAAAAGCAGCTGATAAAGTTAAAGAAGATGTTATTTGCTGGATAGGTAACGATTTTTCTTTAAGAGTGCTATATCAAACAAGAATTCAAAATATTCCTGAAGAAACGTTAGACTTAATTTACACTCATAATCAGGATAAGCTTATTGTAATTACTGATATAGGAGAGCTTGTTGTGCAGAGATTAAAGGATTTCGGTCAATTTAATATGGCTAAACCTGCTATGAATTTGAAGGAACATTTTGGTCTAAAAGGGAAAATAGTGTTTGCTAAGACTTTACATTTCCAATACGATTACTTAGTGTTCCTAACAAATAAAAATAGTATTAAGAAAGCTAAAAAAGAGTTGGTATTATCTTTCAAAAAATTCCCAACAACAATTATGTCACTAGAGCCAGGAGAAAAAATTGTTAGAGTTCTTCCTGTAAACGATTGAGACAATATCTGAGTTCTTTCAAAACAAGGATGGATGTTGTTGTTTAAATCTGATGATGTAAGAGCTATGGGTAAGACAGCATGATGAGTTAAAGCAATAGAACTCCAAGAATGAGATGAGATAGCAAATATGTTCTTACATTATGATGAACCGTTTATTTTAATATATTCGGATAAGAATGGGAAACTTCTTTCACTAGAGGATTTGAAGATTCGAAAGAGAGCTAGGAAGGGACAAGTGGTAATGACAGGTAACGAACAATTAGTATGAGGTATTTCTATAATTGAAGGAGCTGTTAGAATTCGTTTTGCTGATGGAAGTTTAAAGACATTGCATTCTAATGATATTTCATTAGACGAACCAGAAACTCCTTTATATAAGATGGTTGATAAAGAGATAGATGTTGTTTATCGTCCATGGGAAGAAAAAACAGAGAATATGAAGTATAAAGAAGATAAGAAAAAAGCAGAAAAAGCTGAAATGAATGGAGGGCTGTTTGATGTTCCTGAAGATAAGAATGAGGAATTAGAGAAAAATGAAGAGGATAATTAATAATTATTGAAATAAGAAAAATAGGCCTATAACTGGTCTATTTTTCTCTTTGCTATCTTTTTTGACTCTTTTATTCAATTTTAACAGTAAATCCTCACATTTTATTAGTTCCTAAATTGACTGCGATATATACTTCTCAAGCTTGCTGATTTGCAGTTAATTTGATTTCTATTTCTCAATTCTTTATGAGAGAAATAACAGCTGGATCGATACTAATATTTGTTGAATTAGAAATAAACATAATAGGTTGTTTTAATACTCCATTATATGTATCTCAATTAGCTTTCGAAATATTAAGTTTTATTATTCTTGTTTCTCATTTTTTGAGAGAGGATGTTATATCTCCATTTATTTCAATATTCCATTCTTTAAGAAAAGCTTTTCCTGTTGTATCAAGTTTTGTATCTTCTAATTTGATCTTTTGTTCTTGTATGGTTGGTGCAATATTGTGTTCCTCTTCTTTTTTATTATCTTCAACGATCATTAGAGTATCAACTTTATTTTGTGTTGAAGGGATACTACTAATTTTAATATAATTATTTTGTGCAATTTGCTTATTATAATTGTTATAGAAATATTTGAAAGATCAGACCCCCTTAAAATGTTGTTTCCAATAATTATCTATAGTAACAATATCTACACTTTTTGTTCCTGCATGAATCATCATTCCATTTCAAGCATAGATTCCTACGTGAGTAATTTCTTGATCTGAAGTATAGGTATTTTTAAAGAAGATAAGATCTCAGATTTCTGCCATATTTAAATTATCATACCAATATCCTCAGTAAGAGAATTGATATGCCTGGTCTGCAGAATTTCTTTCGAGTGTAATTCATACATTTGAATAAACAGTTTTAGTAAAATTACTACAGTCTGTTGGTGCTCAAGGAAGAGTTCCCGTACCTCACATTAGATATGGGCTTCCTATAAAGAGTTTGGCTATTTTTATAATTTGTTCACGATCTTCAGTAGTTACAGCTGTTGCTGCAGCTTGATGTTCTTCACCTACAGTATTTTCTGCGTTTGTTTGAGTTGTGCTATGTGGAAGTTTTGCTTTAGCTCCTTCTAAAAGTGATATAGGATCTAAAGTACGAGAGAACATCTCTGTTCTACAAAGTCCTTGGTTTATAATTTCAATTCCTCCCTTATCAAGATCGGTACATCCATAGAATGCATATACAGGTCTTCATGAATCACCTTTAGCTATTTCAAAATGAACATGATATCCTCATAAGCTTCACATTGTTACTCAGCTATTTCCAACAGTTCAGATTTTTTGTCCCCTACTAACACTATCTCATGTTTTTACATTCATAGAATTCATATGTCCATAAATAGCAAAATATCTAACTCCCTGGTAAACAAATTCGATTTTTACAACATTACCATATCATGATTGTTCTCCTGCAAAATATACTTTACCATCAGCAATTGCATAAAGAGGGGTTCCTTTAGCTGTGGCAATGTCTACTCAGTAATGACTTCCTTCGGAAATATTCCATCAACTATGATAATTTCATCAGTAGAGAACACTATAAATGTCAGTATATGTTGTATTTCAAATATAATTTTGGTAGTTAGCTCAAGCGATGATAGGGAGATTTATTTTACAATTTTGGGTTAGGGTATCTCGGCTATTTGTCCTACATTCAAGGGTTGATACTTCTTGAAGAGGATAAACAAGTTCTTGATTGTTTGGTGTAGAGGTTCAATTTCAAAAAATAGTTGTTGACAAACTTAGAAGCAATGCGACACAGAATTCTCCAATACGAAGCCAGTTACGATAGAGAAAATTAGACGTATTAATGGCTTTGTCTACTCTTCTTCATTTGTGGTTCTTTTTTAAGATTCTGTTTCAGAACTTTTGATGAAAACGCGCTTTCATGTTAGACATTTTTATCTTTTCCCGTTGTTTTGACATTTGTTTTTCCCTACTTTGTAAAATATATACATAATTTTATACATAAAATTAAAAAATGTCAATTTTCTGAGAAGTTTGTTTATAAAATTGAGAGGAAAAATATTTTTATAAAAAACCTTGATTGTTTTTCTTATTTTCTTACATAAGAAATATCTATATCATAATTAGAAATTATGAAAAAAAAGACGCCTAAGGTATCTGTTGTTATTCCAAGTAGAGCGAATGATTTGAGGCTCCTTGGAAATATTTTTCATTGTCTAGAACAGCAGACATTTAAGGATTTTGAAGTGATTGTTGTATGTGATAGAACATTTACTACAAACGAATGGAAAGAGTTTTTAGTTTGTTTCAAAAATTTTTCACTTAGCTTTAATTTTTGCTCTCATAGGAATACTCCATTTAAACCACAGAATAAATGAGGTGCAAGTTACGTGAGAAACTTTTGAATAAATCAAGCATGTGGAGAATATGTTCAGCTTTTCGATGATGATAATGAAATAGATAAAGATTATTTAAAAAAGGCAGTATCTTATCATGAAAAGTTTGTAAAGTGGTATTGAAAAGAAGTGTTTATTACACCAACTCTTTTATGGAGAAATACTACAAAAATTCAAAACCAGTGATTTTCAGAATATAAATATCGAGAAGCTCGCCCAAAAGTTTATTTTTTGGAAAAGAATAAAGAATATGCAGAGATTAAGATGTTTAGTTGAAATGGAATTTTTTGAAAAAAAGAGATTATGAAAAATATTCGTTATGATGAACAGATTGCTTGGATTGCAGAAGATTTAGATTTTATTTACTCTATTTGGGAACAATGATATCCTATTTTAGTGTTTAGGGATTTAAAAGTTTACCATCAAGAAAGGGATAAAACACTTTTGGAACAGGCGCGGATATGAAGTAGGAAATCGGCATATCAAAAAATAAGAAATATTTTTTTATGGTGAAAGAAACACGCTAATTTTCAAGAAAAATCAATACTTCTTTTACGGAGTACTTGGTGAATTTGTGTCTGGTTGAGTGTAAAAGCTTATCTCTATTGAGACAATGACAAGTGGGAAATTATAAAAGGATTATGGAGTGGGTATGTAGAAGGATGGAAATTAATGCTATCATAGGCTATTTACTCATTTCAGCAATTACTCGTTTTGCTACTTCAGGAAGATTTTTTTCTGTAAGTTTTTCTGGATAACTTTTTAGTAATTCTTTTACACGATTACCATCAAATCAAAAATTTTGTAATGATTTAGCAACTGATTTAAATAATTTTTGATCTTGTTCGACATCAAAAACTTCAGCTATTTGGAAGTTTCATTTTAATTCTATTACAATTTTTTTTGCTAGTTTTGGTCAAATTCAAGGAATGGTTTGAAAAAACTTTGCATCTAGATTATCTACAGCATCTTTTATTTCAGTAGATGGAAATTGAACAATTTGAAAAGCTGTTTTTGTTCCAACTCATGAAATTTTTAATAAACTTTCAAAACTTTGTTTTTGATCAAAGCTATCAAAAGCGAAATATCCAAAAGTTTTTCTTTGATCATCAAAATAAGGATAGATAAAGAAAAAACCTTCTTTCTGATTCCCCGCATAAGCAACTTGAATTCAAAAAAGGTCATTAGTTAAAAAATACTCACTTCATATTTTTTTGATTTCTCCTTTAAAGTAATGAATCATAACTGCTGATTTTTAAATAAAAAATTATTTTCCTATTAGTTCTTTCACTAATCTTAACCCTTCACTAGAAACCTTGAATTTTTTATCTCATAAGATTAACCATTTATCTCAAGGATAACCTTTAATTATTTTTGCTAAATTTTGTAGCAAAGTAATATTATCTGGAAGTTTATATTCTAAAGATTGAGATTTAGATTCTTGTGGAGGTTGAGGAACTTTGGTTTGTAATAGATTTTCTTTTTCTGCCAACTTTTCAGCTAATTTTTGATCAAAGCTTTGAGATAAGTTTTCTTCTTTATATTCAAGTTCTTCTAGTCTTTTTCTTGCAAATTTAATATCTTCGACAGCTGGAATATCTTCAGGCATAGTTCCTCATAATTCTTGAATAGTTTGTCTAATTTTTTGTCATACTTCAAAGTGTGCCAAATTTGCATTTTCTTGTCATTTTATAGCCTCTCTTTTGATTTTTGCTTCAGCTTGTGTTGCACGGAAAAGATTCGCAGCAAGTTCTTCACTGTTCATGTGATCTAATATGTTATCTTCAGGATCTAAATTTTTTTTCTCGATAATTTCTTTCTTTTTGAGTCAATAAAGGCCTTGATATCATGAATCGTAAAATGTAGCATAATCTTTCACTCAGGCACCTCTAGCTGTGCTAAATAGTTTTTTATTGTGTTTTGTAATCTCATCCCTTAACTCTAATCTCTTTTGATCTTCCAGATATTGAGAAGAGAGTTCTTGTTGCCTTGTTTGAAGTGCAAAATAACTTTGTCATAGGGCGACGATTTCTTTACTTGGATCTGCATTTTGTATTATAAGATAACAAGCATAACGACTTAATTTCCAACTTTTTAATGCTCTTTTTGCTCAAGATCAGATATTAACAGTTTCTGTAAACTCACTAAAATGATTAGTTGTTGATTGTCCACTATTTTTACATGCAAGTTCTGCTTTTTTAACAACCTTAGAAAAATTAGAAAAATCGACATATTCTAAAACTTTAGCAAGTTCTCTGGCATGTCGATATTCTTTTCAGTATTCATTCACTTTTTTTATTTGTTCGAAGACTTGCTCATTCATTAGTCATAGT
>Ga0326513_10001885_pt1 | contig 15778 bp, 18 predicted proteins | sample 2_2465_0518_D_FD_203654 | JGI IMG/M metagenome (GOLD analysis project Ga0326513, IMG submission 203654) | Bovine rumen microbial communities from UC Davis, California, United States - 2_2465_0518 | ecosystem: Host-associated > Mammals > Digestive system > Stomach > Rumen | place: USA... | reverse complement strand
TCCAGACATGACGGTCAGGTTCTGTGACTGAAGTAAAATATCCATCAATATTACCGCCCCATTTTAAGCCGTTGGATTCTAAAAGGGCATCGAAATAACTTTTTTGTATTCTATTTTGAAACTGTTTTCTATAAGGCTTTGTTTGATATGTCTGTTTTTTTGAGTGCCACCATTGTATAAAATCAGGTTCTTTTAAAGAAAAAATATTTTTACACACACACTGTTGAGTACTGGTATCTGCCTCTACTTCATATAATATTATTTTATCTGAATTCTCTTCATGAAGCAAAACATAAAATGGAACACCCACAGCGGCTGCAAAACAGGCTCTGATATATAACTGTTCTTCAGTTCCAAAGGCTGCATCCCGCAATCTGGTTTCATTGTGGTTTGCAGGCATTTCAAATGCTTCGATTGCAGCAGTGAAATTATTATTTTTATCCAAAAGAAGCCCTTGCATATCATAAATATTAAAATAAGAAGCAATTTCGATGGAAAATTTATGATTACCCTCTGTATTTCTTCTGATTAGCATTATAGATAACCTCCCTAGTTATTAAGTAAATCAGCCCTTATCTTCATAAACAGGCGGATGAATGATATTCAGATTATAATTATTCTTATCGAATTCACAGCGTTCAAGAAGCATCTGTGGAATTTTTTTCACTGTGATCTGCGGATTTTGTTTTTCAGTTTCCTTGTCAAACGAACGGCAGGCAATCACTAAAAATTCGTCCTGAGCCATGTTGTCTGCAATCATATCCAGAAATGCTGTATTGATATGCCTTGTTGTTACGAATAGATAAGATTTTTCGTTTCTGTACGACTGTTTCCAGAATGCAGAGTTATTCGGTTCGTAGGTGAATCCCTCATGCAGAGCCATTGCCGCTGCCAACATTTCGGGGCTGTATTCTGGATTGATGATATATTCTCCGGATTCATCCTTATTGATAAGCATGGGAGCAAGCTCATAGAAGCGATACCCTCCGCCGCCCTGCCATTTGAGAGCTTTTGAAATGCCGCCTTTATCTTCACCGGAAATTACCATATCAAGTCTTTTTTTACAATGCGTGTATGCATGTTCCCCCATTTCGATGCCGATATAGTTTCTTCCCATTTTGTGAGCCACTGCGGCAGTTGTTCCGCTTCCTAAAAAGCTGTCAAGAACTAAATCGCCCTTATTAGTTGCAAGTTTCAAAACTCTTTCAATCAGTTTTTCAGGCTTAGGAGTTGCAAATACAGAATCTGAATTAAAAACTTTCACTTCTTTTTTTGCGTCTTGACTATGTCCTACTTCAGTATGTTTCCAGATAGTCATTGAAGTCATTCCTTGTTTTACATCTGCAAGAAAACGCTTTACTCTTGGAACATTATTACCCTTTTTACCAAACCATATTCGATTATCTGCTATCATAGCTTCAAAAGTTTCTTTAGAAAACCGCCAGCAATATCCGGCAGGAGGATTTACAATTCTTCCGGATGGTGTTGTAATGGGGTAATCACAACTAGCATTATAAGTTTTTACAGAACAATCTCCTGATGTCCATGCTCCTCTCGGGTCGTTGTCGGGGTTTGTATATCGTTTATTCATTTCGGCGGTTCTTGGCAATAAATTAGGTCTCCAGATTGTTTTATTTCTGGCATAAACCAAAATAAAATCATGGCTGTCTGACAGCTGTTTGGCATCATTCTGAGGTGAAAATTTCTTCTCCCAGATAACTGTACTGATAAAATTACATCTGCCGAACACCTCATCACAAAGCACTTTCAGATAATGTCCCTCATCATCATCAATGCTTATCCAGATAGAACCATCTTCTGCAAGCAGATTTTTCAGGATTTCCAGACGAGGATGTATTAAATTCAGCCATTGGCTATGCTCCAGATTATCGTCATAATGTTCAAATGCACTGCCTGTATTGTAGGGGGGCAATATAGATACACTTGACTTGTCCTGCATATCTGCTCTCCAGTGCTTTCAATGCAGGCAGATTATCACCATGGATCAGCATATTTTTCGTATCGGGTGCTGTTCCTGTGTTGGACAGTTCAGGTTTTTCTATCAGTAAACGAGGCTCGACAGGAATTTTCTGTTCCTTGCCGTACCATGTAAGTTCTAATTTATTCGCCATTGAGTTACCTCCAATATTTCTCTTTATCCCTATTATATCATAGAACCAGTAAAAAAGCAAGAAATTTAAAAAGCCTGTTTTCCTCAAAAGAAGCAGGCTTTTTATAAATATTTTGTATCTGCCTGAAAAATAGAAGATTAAAGTTTGAATTTTTCAGATAGATCAGAATAGCCGATTTTCTCGCTCTTGTAATTCACAGGACAGGTTGAAAATATCTTCCAGACAGCATCATATTTGACATTATCTTTCATTTTACTGTCAATTTTATTATATCATATCTGAATATAAAAATCAAGAAAAATTCAGGATATATCTTCGGATTTTTTATTTCCTCCTGATGCAGAATCAAATTTCTGACAATACTTGCTTTTTTTCTGACGTTATGTTATAATAATATAAACAGGAACATTTACCATAGACAGGGGGATTTTTATATGACTTTTATTACAGGAGATATTCACGGAGATTATGATATTCATAAATTTTCTTCTCGGCGGTTTACTTTGCAAAAAACGCTTTCACGATCAGATTATATGATCATATGCGGAGATTTCGGCCTGCTCTGGGACGGCTCGAAATGTGAAAAATGGTGGCTCAACTGGTTAGAGAATAAACCTTGGACAACACTCTGGATTGACGGCAATCATGAAAATTTCGATATGCTTGATGCCTATCCGGTCACGGAATGGAATGGCATTCAAGTCCATCGCATTACAGAGCATATTATTCATATTCTCAGAGGACAATGCTTTGAACTCGAAGGCCGGAAATTTTTCGCTTTCGGAGGAGCAGAAAGTCATGACAAGGCTTTCCGAAAATGGGGCGAATCTATCTGGAAACAGGAAATTCCCAGTATCGCCGAGATGAAACGAGGCAGAAAAGCTCTCGAACAGGCCGGATGGAATACAGATATTGTGATTACACATTCTCTGCCTCAGCATATTCAGCTGGATATGTTCGGCTGGGAGGCCTATAACCGAAACGAACTGACTGATTATTTTGATGAAATTGATTCTAAATTAAAATTCAAGTTCTGGTTCAGCGGACATTATCATTTGTCCATGCCCTGTGACGAGAAGCATTTTTTAGTCTACAATGATATTTTAAAATTAACTGATACTGGTTTTGAATGTGTTTATTCGCCGTATATATAATTATAATGCTCTCTTTTTTTCAGGTAATCTGATAAAAGAGAGCATTTTTATATAATCCGTTTCTGATATATGCATTCAGAAAGTTCGTTTTACAGCTGTATGCCATTCATGAAGCAGTTTTTCTCTCTGATCAGATTTCAAAGCTGGTGTGAATGCTGTGAAATTCTGCGATAAAGAAGCGAGTTCTTCACAATCTTTCCAGAATCCGGAAGATAATCCGGCTAAATAAGCCGCTCCCTGAGCTGTCGATTCGATATTTTCCGGACGGATGATTTTTCTGTTCAGAATATCGGCCTGAAACTGCATTAAGAAATCATTCTGAGATGCTCCGCCGTCCGTTCTGATCAGGCCCAGTGTACCGGTATCCTGTTCCATAGCTCTGATTACATCCGCTGTCTGATAGGCAATAGCTTCCAGAGCGGCTCTGACAATATGCGCTTTTCCCGTTCCTCTGGTCAGACCGCAGAGCAGACCTCGTACCTCGCTGTTCCAGTAAGGTGTTCCGAGTCCCGTAAAGGCCGGAACAAAATAGACTCCTCCGTTATCCGGAATACTTTCAGCAATATCAGCTGTTTCTTCAGCTGTACGGATGATCTGCAATTCATCCCGAAGCCATTTGATGACTGCTCCGGAGATAAACACAGAGCCTTCCAGAGCATAAGTAATCTGATTTTCGATTCCCCATGCGATAGTAGTCAGTAATCCATGCTGACTTTCAATGCCGGATGCTCCTGTATTCATCAGAAGAAAACCGCCTGTACCGTAAGTATTCTTGACATCGCCTTTCTGAAAACAAGTCTGTCCGAACAGAGCGGCCTGCTGATCGCCTGCACAGCCGCATACAGGAATTTCAATATCAAAAACAGATTTTTCAGTCATGCCGAAATCTCCGGAACTGTTCCGGACTTTCGGAAGAATCTGCTCCGGAATTGAAAATAATTCCAGAATTTCTTTATCCCATATTAATTCATGAATATTAAATAACATAGTTCTAGATGCGTTAGAATAATCTGTTGCATGAATTCTGCCTCCGGTCAGATTCCAGATCAGCCATGTATCGACTGTTCCGAACAGAATATCACCGTTTTCGGCCTGTTTCCGGACATCCGGAACATGTTCCAGAATCCATTTGATTTTAGTTGCTGAAAAATACGGATCAATCAGCAGACCCGTCTTTTTCCGGAAGAAATCATGCAGATGCTGATTTTCGAGTTCTTTACAGAAATCAGCAGTTCGGCGGCACTGCCATACAATCGCATGATAAACGGGTTTTCCCGTATGCTTATTCCAGAGAATTGTAGTTTCTCTCTGATTCGTTACGCCAATAGCTGCGATTTCAGAAGCATTTCCGCCGTTTTGTTCAATCCATGTGATGCAGTCACGAGCAGCCTGTAACTGTGTGTGAAGAATCTCTTCCGGATCGTGCTCGACCCAGCCGTTCTGAGGGAAAATCTGTCTGAATTCGTACTGAGCGGCATATAATTTCTTTCCCTGCCGATCAAAAATGACAGCCCGTGAAGAAGTCGTTCCCTGATCGAGTGATAATACAAAGCGTTTCATAATAGCAGACCTTTCTGAAAAAATAATGTTTTTCTTATTATAGCATACTGCAAAAAAATTGTCAATTCCGGAGCAGATGCTTGACTTTTTTTAACAGATATTATATAATATATAATATAACAAAAAATAAAAAGGAGTAGTATTACAGATGAGTGAAAAATTGGATATTGTACAGGTAGTTTCAGCGGCTTCACAAGTACCCGGAGTGAGAATCAAACGGGATGATTTTTTAAGAAGTGAATTCGGTGCACCGAAATACAGTCATCTTAAACAGGAGATTCTGAAAAAAGGCCCTGTTGCCGCTGGTATTTCCAAAGCAGATGTAGCCGCACATGCAAAAGCTGTAATTGATTTTGAAGCTGCCAAAGCAACTACACTCTCTGCTGCCGCAGGACTTCCCGGAGGAGCGGCCGTAATAGCAGCTGTTCCTGCTGATCTGGCTCAGTTCTATGCACATGTGCTTAGAGTAATCCAGAAACTAATGTATCTGTATGGATGGGAAGATTTCGGCGGAATGGATGAGGGAACAAAAAATATTCTGTTTATCTGCCTTGGTATCATGTCCGGTGTACATGCGGCCGAAAATGCAATGACAAAACTCTGCGCTTCCACTGCAGCTAAAATGTCAAAAACAATCGCTGCAAAAGCATTGACCAAAACTACGTTGTATCCGGTTGTGAAACAAATTTGTACTCAGCTTGGTGTAAGAATGACAAAAGAAGTATTTGCAAAAAGTGTATCTAAATTAGTGCCTGTACTCGGTGCAGTTGCTTCCGGTGCTCTGACACTGGCTACATTCAAGCCGATGTGTAATAAACTTCTGAATTCACTAAGCAAACAAGTATAAATTCTGATCAGGCATTTTTCTGTTTTTCGGGAAAAATGCCTTTTCACTTGCAGACGGAAGGTGTATGAAAAATGCAGTATCTTAATATTCCACAGCTGGAAAGCGAAGTCAGCTATCAGGGAAAGACTTATGAAAAAATTATTTTTCTCGATGTCGATGGTGTTCTGCATGATTATGGAATAGATTATCAGTCCGGACAGCAGATTATTGATCCTGTACGGGTCGGACGGCTCAAAAAAATTGTCGATGCCACAGATGCGGAAATTATTATGTCTTCTTCATGGAGATATGCCTATCAGGATTTTTGTCTGCATCAGTATCAGAGTGAAAATCCAAGTCTGCTGATTCTTCAGAAATATCTGGATTATTTTGATCTGCATATCAGAGGCTTTACGCCTTATATCGGCTTCGGAGCAGATTCCAGACCGCTTGAAATCAGAGCATGGCTTCTTGATAAGACAGATACAAAAAGTTTTGTAATTCTGGATGATGATGATTTCAACTGGCAATGGCTGAATCGTTTTCTTGTCCGGACTAGGGAAACTATATCTGATGATGAAGACAATCCGCAGTATCTCTACGGACTGGAAGAACATCATGTACAGCAGGCCATTGCGATTTTAAATCAATTCGACTGAAAGGAGCAGTTTTATGAAAAATTATCTGGATTCCGGTTTGTTAGATCAGGCAGTTAGAACTAATGCTGATCAGAAAAATACTAAAATTATTTTTCTGGATGTAGACGGCGTAATGCATGATTACAGTACAGAACAGATCGTACAGGAAGAACGTGTGCAGAATCTGAAAAAAATCATAGATGCTACAAATGCGGAAATTATTCTGTCCTCTTCATGGAGACTCAGCTATCCTGAATTTCTGGAAGAAAATCAGCTGACAGAGTATATTTCTGATCATGAATATGAATGCTTTGCATTTTTTAATCAGATGCTTGAAAAATATAATCTGAAAATCTCCGGTTTTACGCCTTACAGTATGCTTGGAATCAATGGCAGACCGCTCGAAATCAGAACATTTCTGCTCGACAGAGCCGATGTCAGCAGTTTTGTGATTCTGGATGATGAAGCATTCAATTGGCAGTGGCTGAAACCGTTCTGGATTCAGACAAAATCTCCCATAGGCATCAATGAAGACGGAAGTCTTAAATTCTGCTATGGTCTGGAGGATTTCCATGCCGAAAAAGCAATCCGGATTCTGAATCGCTTTGATTAATCTTTCTTTTTCCGGAGTTCCCAGAATGCGACTGCACTCGCCGCCGCAACGTTCAGAGAATCGACCCCATGAAACATAGGGATTTTTACAGTATCATCACAGGCCTGAATTGTTTCTTCTTTCAGGCCTTCGCCCTCCGTACCGAGAATGACGGCAAGACGGTCGACAGAGGAAAATTTTTCATCATCAATAGAAAGCGTATCATTCCGGAGAGCCATTGCGACTGTCCGGAATCCCTGTTTTTTCAGAAATGCAATATAATCCGGAGCATTATCATCCAGATAGCCCCATGGAATCTGAAAAACAGTTCCCATACTGACTCGGACAGAACGGCGATATAACGGGTCACTGCATGAGGGTGTCAGCAATACGGCATCCATTCCCAGAGCCGCGGATGATCGCATAATTGCTCCGATATTCGTTTGATTCATAATATTTTCTAATACAGCGATTCTGGAAGCATTCTTGCACAGATTTTCTGCTGATGGCAATTGATGCCGATGCATCGCACATAATACGCCCTGTGTCAGTTTGAAGCCCGTAATTGTCGTCAGAATATCAGAATCCGCTGTATAGACCGGAATTTCTCCGATGCGTTCGATAATATCCCTAGCTTGTCCGGCGATATATTTTCTTTCACATAACAGAGAAATCGGCTGATAACCGGCATCCAGCGCACGGCGGATGACTTTCGGACTCTCAGCGATAAAAATTCCCTGTTCAGGCTCATTCCAGCGGAACAGCTGTATTTCATTTGTACAAAGATAAGGCCGTAACTCCGGAGCAGATAAATTTTCAATTTCGATAATCATGAAGATACCTCCTGAATTTTCTGATTATAGTATAGCATAGAAAAAGCAAAAAGTAAAGATTTTCATGATTTATCTGTAAAATATTCATAAATTGATCATATTTTTATGCTATGATAAACTATTGACAGGGGAGTCTGTTCAGCAGGCTGAGAGGAAGTGTCAGACTTCGACCCTTTACCTGATGCGGATCATGCCGCCGTAGGAAGTCAGCGATATTGATGATTACGGAGACATTCTGCTTGATAACAGAATGTCTTTTTTCTGAAAGGAGGAGAATTGCACAGCGGGCAGATGAGGAGCGTCTTTTGCCTGAGATTCCAGCGAGGGAAGCCGTGTTCCGGCGTGAGAGGAAGCCAATGAGCTTCGACCGATTGTCTTTACAGGATTATTCTATCTATCCTGAGAGAATCGCTGTGAATCGGCAGTTCTCTCAGAGTATCAGAAAAAAGGAGAAAATCATCATGAATCAGAATAAAACTAAAAAAATCGTATTAGCAGGGGTACTCTGTGCAGTCGCAGTAGTAGGAAGTATGTTTTCCGTACCGGTATTCGGAAGCAAATGTGCTCCGGTACAGCATATGGTCAATATTTTATGTGCTGTGCTGTTAGGCCCTTGGTATGGTGTAGGAGTCGCCTTTGTAGCAAGTCTGCTCCGGAATCTGCTCGGACTCGGTTCGCTGATGGCCTTCCCTGGGAGCATGTTCGGCGCGCTGTTATGCGGTATCATGTATCATAAGACAAAAAATACATGGCTGACCTATCTTGCCGAAGTCTTCGGAACGGCTATTTTAGGCGGACTCTGTGCCTATCCGGTTGCGATTCTGTTTATGGGTAAAAGTGCCGGAGAAATCGCTTTCTATGCGTATGTGATTCCGTTCCTGATCTCCACCGCCGGAGGAGCGATTCTGTCAGCAATTATTATCGAATCGCTTATAAAAACTAATATTCTGAAATTACAGAAAGAATCCTGATTGCCTATGTTCGGAGCTTTATTATCTCGTGTCAGAGAAATCAGACCGCATATTCATTGTATTACCAATTATGTCACAGCTAACGACTGTGCAAATATTCTGCTTGCTTCCGGAGGGTCGCCGATTATGGCCGATTCTCCGGAAGAATCTGCTGAAATCACGGCTCTGTGTGACGGACTGTTACTGAATACCGGAACACTGAATCCGGATAAACTCTCTGCTATGAGAAAATCCGGAAAAATGGCGAATACTCTGCATCATCCCGTGATTCTTGATCCGGTCGGAGCAGGAGCATCAAAATTCCGAACGGAATCAATTAGATTATTATTACAGGAAATTCAGTTTTCAGCCATCAGAGCGAATCTGTCAGAGATCAAGGCATTGTTCTGTAATGCTAAGAATTCGCATGGTGTGGATGCAGTCAGTTCGGATAATATTACAGAAAAAAATCTTCCGGATATGATCAGATTAATCAAGAATATCGCTGATCAGCAGAATTGTGTGATTGCCGTGACCGGACAAATTGATATTATCGCTGATCGGAATCAGGCATTCTGTATTCAGAATGGCTGTTCTATGATGAAATCCGTTACCGGAGCAGGCTGTCAGCTATCCGCATTGACGGCCGCTTTTATCACAGCGAATCCCGATCAGATTCTGAAATCAACAGCGGCGGCTGTCTGTACAATGGGAGTATGCGGAGAAATCGCCCTTGAACATCTGGAATCTTATGAGGGAAATGCTTCATTCCGGAATAAAATCATTGATGCTGTATATCATCTTGATTCTGAAATTCTGAATCAGAAAGCTGATTATCAGATTTTTTAATTCTGATATGAAAGGATGCTTATTATGAAATTAAAGCCTGAAATTTTACGGCTCTATGCCGTAACAGACAGACATTGGCTGAAAAATCAGACACTCGCTCAGCAGATCGAAGAGGCTCTCAAAGGCGGAGCAACTTGTATTCAGCTTCGTGAAAAAAATCTCGATGAAAAGACTTTTTTACAGGAAGCAATTGCTTTGAAAAAACTATGCAGTCAGTATCGAGTGCCTTTGATTATTAATGATAATATTAAAATCGCATTGGAATCCGATGCGGATGGTGTGCATGTCGGTCAGGGGGATATGCCTGCCGATCAGGTTCGGAAGATTCTCGGAGATGATAAAATCATCGGTGTCACGGCGAAAACAGTTGAGCAGGCTCTGAAAGCTCAGGAACTCGGAGCAGATTATCTCGGCTCAGGAGCAATGTTTGTGACTTCTACCAAAACTGATACATGGCCGATTGATTATGAAGAATTCAAGGCGATCTGCAAAGTGGTTACCATTCCGGTAGTAGCGATCGGAGGCATCACAAGAGAAAATATGTCTCAGCTTGCCGGCCTTGGTATGGATGGAGTCGCTTTGGTATCGGCAATATTCTCAGCTGAAGATATTCAGCAGACTTGTATTGAATTAAAAAAATTATCAGATCAGATTGTACGGAGTTGATGTGATTTGCAGTTACCCTATGCTTTAATTACGCTTTCTGATGATCATCGGGATTTTATCTTTCAGTGTCTTAGTATAGATTATAATACGATGTATGCACAATTTGGAATTATCTATACGAGTCCGGAAGTCAATGCAGAATTTTCCTGTGATATTACGCTTGGAAATGTCTATGATTTTTATGTTTCTCTCGATATGGCATATGATCTGCTTGATGGAACAGAGACAAAAGCTGTTTTAGAAAATTACGGTTCACTCGACAGAACTGAATTTTCTGTAGAATTTGACAGAAAAGGACATTGTATGTTAAAAGGCAGATTTCTCAGCAGAGAAAACCACTATCAGAACGGAATCAATTTCCAGATGAAACTTGATCAGTCTTATCTGATTGATTCTATGAAAGCTATGAGCCGATTTTTTAAAGAATTATCTGAAATACAGGGTAATTCTGTATTTTATTGATAGATAACGGCAGATCGGGAGCACCACTTTTTGTCGTTCTATAAAATTAATGCATTTCAAGAAAGGAGTTTTTTATCATGAAAACTGCATTAACAATCGCTGGAAGCGATTCCAGCGGAGGCGCTGGAATTCAGGCAGATATTAAAACTATGACCGCAAATGGTGTATTCGCTATGAGTGCTGTCACGGCTCTGACCGCTCAGAATACTACCGGAGTCGCAGATGTTCTGGAATCTTCACCGGAATTCTTAGCTCAACAGCTTGATTGTATCTTTACGGATATTTTTCCGGATGCTGTCAAGATCGGCATGGTTTCATCTTCTGCATTGATTGCGGTTATCGCTGATAAACTGATTCAGTATCAGGCGAGACATATTGTTCTTGATCCTGTCATGGTCGCTACGAGCGGAGCAAGACTGATCAGTCCGGATGCGATTTCTGCTCTGAAAGAAAAACTGATTCCGCTCGCCGAAGTCATTACCCCGAATATTCCGGAAGCCGAAGAATTAACAGGAATCGAAATCAAGACAGTCGCAGATATGGAACAGGCCGCAAAACAGATTTTTTCTGCTTATGGCTGTGCAGTATTGCTCAAAGGCGGACACTCGCTCAATGATGCCAATGATCTGCTGATCTGGAAAGACGGTTCACAATGGTTCGAGGGTAAGAGAATTGAGAATCCGAATACGCATGGAACAGGCTGTACGCTTTCGAGTGCGATTGCTTCTAATCTAGCAAAAGGCTTTTCGCTTCCGGAGTCAGTCGAGAGAGCAAAGGCTTATATTTCCGGAGCGTTAGGAGCAATGCTGAATCTCGGAAAGGGTTCAGGGCCTATGAATCATGCATTTGCGATCGAAAATCAGTTTACAGAGGAGAAATAAAATCATGAAAGTTTCAGAAAGATTATATCAGGCGGCTCTGCCGATCTGGGAAAGTTATTATACGCATCCGTTTGTACAGGGAATCGCTGATGGTTCTCTGGAACATGAAAAATTTGCATTCTATATGATTCAGGATCATAAATATCTGATGCAGTATGCAAAAGTATTTGCATTAGGCTTAATCCGTGCCGAAAAAGAAAGTGATATGAGAATGTTCAGCAGACTGATTACAGAAACTCTTGATACGGAAAATGCAGTACATCAGAGCTATCTTGCAAAGTTCGGCATCACCAGAGAAAAAATTGATACGACTCCCATGTGTCTGAATAACGAATCTTATACGAATTATATGATTTCAATCGGCTTCAAGGGCGGACTTGCAGAAATCGCCGCCGCTGTACTGGCATGTTCATGGAGTTACAAGCTGATCGGCGATTATATCGAGAAAAATTATCCGGAAAGCAAGCAGAATGAATTTTATGCAAACTGGGTGAATACTTATACTTCGGAAGAATATCGCTCCTGTAATGATGATATGATCGAGATGTGTGACAGATTTACACAGGGCTTTTCAGAAGAACAGATTCAGAATCTGGAAAATATTGTGATTATTTGCAGTAAATATGAATATCAGTTCTGGGATATGGCTTGGACACAAAGTGAACTCTATCATGATAAAATAAAAAATTGAAATCTGAAATCAGATAAAAGCGGCTGAGAAAAAATCTTAGCCGCTTTTGTATTTAATAAATAATAATTATCGTATCACTCCTGCAAGAACGCCTCTTGCCTCGTCATATTCAAACGTACATGTCGAGAGCAACAGAAGATGATCATTTTTATTAATCTCCGGATTGAAAGAATAATTTGCAGATTTCAGCAGATAGTCTGTATATTCCTGACATTCAGTTTCTGTTTCCGGCAGTGCATAATAAATCAGATCATTGCTTGAAACGGTCAGATATGCAAAAAAATCCACAGTATGCACACTGTTATCCAGAAGCAGACAGCCCGAAGGATGACTCTGCATGAACTCCTGATTTTTATATAAGGCAATATCTGCAAACATTGCCCTGTTTTCTATATTATGCGCATATACAATAGAACTGAATCCGCTGAAATCAGCTTTACAGCGATAATCCAGAAACGGACAGCCAAGTTCATAATTATATTCGCCGTCAAAGCCGTTATGCAGATAAAATTCATTGTCTTCGCCCTGTACAACAGGATAATCAATATTGGTATCCGGAATATAAATCCAGCCTGTTGTTCTGTGATTGATTTCTTCGCACGGAGCAAGCAGAGTTTCTGTAGTTTCCGGAATTGTTTCTGAATTTGTTGTATTGATCATATCGGAAAAACTTTCTTCCGGAAAAATGCTGTCTGTTTCTGCTGAAAATTCAGGCCGGATATGCGAAAACAATTTTTTCTGTTCCTGAATTGCAGTATCTATCTGTTTTTCCGGAAGATATATTTCACTGTAGTATCTCCAGCCACAGTATATCCCAGCCGCTGTGAGAAGCACTACCAGTATTTCCATAACAGGCAGTTTCATTTTTTCCCGTTCTTTCTTTGTTTTTTCCTGTGTATGAGAACCAGCAGAATGACAATCATTACAGAAATAATCCCCATGCATACAAGCCAGAACATTCCGTTCTTAGCCAGATAACCTGTGAACGGTGAAAAAAAGTCAGTTGTTTGATTTGATGAAGTTGTTGTTGTCGTTGTTGTTGCCGTTTCTGTTGATTTGGCATCGGGCACTGAAGTGGTGGAGCTTTCTCTCTCCCTGCTGACGAGCCAGCCGGATCTCTCATCAGTTGTAACCTGTGTAGACATAGATTCCACTTCTGTAGGATACTGAGTTTCTGTCTCGAAAGAAATATCCTCAACCGAAGCAAAAAAAATCCATTTAAATTCAATTTCGCCCTCAGCATAGCCTTTTTCGTCAGGGCCGACAAGCACATGTTCGCCGTCTTTATCAACAAGCCGATGACCGTTGTCTACATTCTGAATGACATCTATATCATTCCAGACAACTTCTGCGCGGAGCACATGACTGTCCCCCGGCTGATACCAGCCGAGATTTTTATAATTTTCTGTAAGATTGATATTTCCGTGACCGTTAATATCGCCTTGATAGAATTCTTTGCCGTCAAGATAAAATTTACATTCACAGCCTTTTTCGAGATCAATTTCGCCTGCTTTCCAGAGAGGCTCGACATAGAAATAGATATAATAAGACTGATCTTCCCGAAGATTCATGAGCTGAACGCTTTTAGAATAGACTTGTCCATACTGCATATTTTCGACACGGAAAAAATATTCACCTGTTGCTGAATTAACAGCTCTGCCCTCATCATCGAGAGCGGCAAGCCGTTCCGGAAGGCCTTTTACAGCACCTTCAGGCAGTGTTATTTCAGCCTGTGCTGTCATACTGCTGAAATTCAAGAGCATGAGACAGCCTGCCAGAGCAGTAAAGAACTTTTTTACGTTCATTTTGCCGCCTCCTCTGAGATAGTTCTTATTGGACTGCATAGCAGATCAAGATATAAAATTCTGAACATGATATTATTATACCATATATTTACATAAGTGTCAAGAAATTTTTCCTATAGACACGCAAATCAAATTTGTTATATCAACTTGATAAATTTTAAATATTGCATACTGGTTTTGAACTATTCGCTGTATATTTTTTGCTTGAAAATAAAAATTCAGGATTGCAGAAAATTTGTCCATGCGGTTTTATAGTCTGTATATATAGTTCCGTTAGTATCAATTTCTACTGTCTGAACGCTTTCACTATACACAATAATATCAAAATCAGTAATATGATCTGTATTTGAATCATTGCCGAAATTTGTTTTAATTTCCTGTATCAGGGGAGAAGTCTTCCAGTCTTGGAAATCTGATGTTTCAGTGTTTTCAGGTTTCGGCTTGAGGATTTCAGTATAGTAAAAATATCCGCCGAGAAGTTCATCTTGACTTTCGGGGATATATACCCAGCCTGTTGTATTTTCTGACAAATCGTTCAGAAAATCATCCCAGTTTTTCCCCTCATGATCTGTTTTGAATACGATTGTTGCATTATCCCGCACACGGCTGTCGGAAAAATCCAGATACACTCTGATAAACTGATCAGAATTGCCGTTATTTTCTACATAAACTTCTTTTTTAAAATTATCCTGCATGGACATATATTCAGGACTTGTAAATACTTCAGTGATTTTCCCTTTATCTTCGGCAATAATAAAATTATTGGGTCGTTCCAGATCTTTTTGAAGATAGGCATACACTGTCAGAGGCACTGCCGCCGCCAATACGCAGACAGCGGCAGTTATAAGCCATTTTACTGTTCGATTCATCAGCCGCCACTCCCTCCTGTTTTTAGCTTTTTGGCATCATACTTATTTTTCACAATTTTATAGATTGCTTGCAGATCTGTTATGCTGTACATTGTCTTACTGGTATCTACCATATCAGATGAGTCAGAGATGACTGCTTTCAAATTATCCGCCTGTATGCCGAAGCCGTAAACGCCGATACTCACTGTTTCACTGACTTCGCCGTCAATGAAACTTTTCAGCTGTACTGCATCAAACAGAGTACATGTTCCGGATGTTTCATTCGGAGACAGCTTTTTATTATAGCCGAATACATATTCATCATCATCAGCATTTGTGTCATCTGATTCTATCAGTACCCAGCCCACGGGTACAGAATCATCTTCACCGTTCGGACTGCCATAATGATAACTAAAATCAATATCTTTATTTTCCTGTTTCGGGAGAGTCTCACTCTGCTGATCGTCATTTGCTGTGAAGCGGAACAGCTGTTGTGGATTTGTGTTGCTATACTGAGTATCCGGCATACCTAAACTGTCAAGCAGTGTGATATTTTTTTTGGGAACAGTAATTTTCAGAAATACAAATTCCTCTTTCGTACCGGTATTGATAAGCCTTGGAGCTTTAGCCTGTCGGCTTCCCGATACAACAGAAACAGCATCTGATGGAAAATCACCTTCATCCAGTTGCAGATCAATTCTGCCGATGGTAATAATATTATCTTTCACTTCCACATCAGTAAAATATGCCGCAGTGTTTCCGATCAGCAGAATCGCTATGACATAGGCGATTGCAAAATGCAGAGCCAAGATAGTAAAAGGAAGTGATGAAAGAAATATGAGAATGAAAGAGTGGATTTTTCAGGTGTGCAAAGAAAAAACAGGCACAACA
>Ga0326513_10001884_pt1 | contig 15790 bp, 27 predicted proteins | sample 2_2465_0518_D_FD_203654 | JGI IMG/M metagenome (GOLD analysis project Ga0326513, IMG submission 203654) | Bovine rumen microbial communities from UC Davis, California, United States - 2_2465_0518 | ecosystem: Host-associated > Mammals > Digestive system > Stomach > Rumen | place: USA... | reverse complement strand
AGATTTTCCGAAAATGGGTAGAAATGCCTGGAACCGATTGGTATAATTATATTGTGGTGATATGAATGAACGGAACGCGAATCAGCGCGATCCTGATCATCGTGCTGGCGGTGATCGCCGCGATCGTCGCCACCGGCCTGATCGCCGGGTATACGATGCAGGCATGGATCGTCGCCTATTGGGTAACGTTGACAGCGAAGAATCTTGTGGACTACGTCGGGACAAAATAAGATGATGTCGGAGCAGTCCTTTGCCAAACCGGGAAGCTCAAGCGAACAGGAGTCACTCTCTGGGACGGCATCGGCGGGAGCGGGGAAACCATCGGAGGGGATGCCGCCATCACTCAACCAGTATCAGGGAAGCCGGATCTCCGGCTCCCCTATTTTTATGGAGGTGTCACGCATGCTCTGCTTTATAGTCGGGTTCTTTATCGGAGGAATCGCGGGATTCTGTACTGCCGCACTTGTGATCGCGACGCATGACAGGAGTGATGATCATGGCGACTGGTCGTGATATCGCAGCTGCCGGTCCAAAGTACCTCGGGACTCCATACTCCGTCATGGACTGTCAGGCATTCGTTGAGCGCTGTCTCGCTGACTGCGGCATTCGGAAGGATCTTGCCGGAAGCAATACCTGGTATCGATACGTCATGCAGAACGGCTGGACCGGATCGCCAGAGGAATGCAAAGCTAAATTCGGCTGCATTCCGGTCGGAGCGTTTCTGTTCATTCTGGAGCATGACGGAAAGGAGCCGGGAAAGTACCAGGGGGACGGCATCGGCAATGCCAGCCACATCGGGATTTATACCGGAACCGGAAAAGGCGCTATCAACTCATCGTATACGAACGGCTGCGTATGCGAGAGTACCTTCAAAGGGAAAAGCATCAACGGCGGCTGGAACCGTATCGGCCTTTGGAGAGAGGTCAGTTACGGTGATAGCGTAGATAGAATCTTGCGCGGAGGAGGTGAAAAGGTAGTGCCGTATAAAGCAAAGGTCATCGGTGGCGGATTGAATCTCAGAGAGCAGCCGTCGACGAAATCTGAGCGGCTGGATCAGATCCCGGAAGGGACTATTCTGGACGTGACGGATGAGATGCAGGAATGGGCGAAGGTAACCTATAAAGGTCTGGACGGATGGGTTGTGAAGGAATTCCTGCAGAAAGAGGATGATATGGTTTCTGTTCCAAGAGCAGAGCTTGAGAAAATATATGACGCAGTCGGTGACTGGTTAGGACTGAGGGGGTAATTAGAATGCCTGAGTGGATTGTGAAGTATTGGGTCGAGTGGGTCTTTGGGCTGATCATCACCGGGCTTGGTGTCGTGGTGAAGCATCTTGGTTCCAAGGTAAAACGTGAACGCGAGGAACGGGAAGCGCTGGCGAAGAAGTCAGCGGCTGAGACCGAGGCTCTGAAGAGCGGCATGCGTAGTCTGCTGAGACGGCAGATCCTCGCGGACTGCAAGCAGGCCATGATAGATGGCTATTGCGATGAAACGGTCCGCGATACGATAGCTGCCATGTATGAGGCATATCACGAGCTGGACGGAAACGGGGCCGTGACCGATGCCTATAAATCAATGCGGCAGCTGCCGCTGGTTCCCATGCATCAATAAAAAGGAGGATATCCGAATGAAGAAGCTACTTTGCTGTCTGGTTCTGCTTATGGCTTTGATGCTGATCAGCTCCGTGGCCATGGCGGAGGGCGAGCTGCCCACCGAACCGTTCACGTGGGAGTACCTCGCGACGATCGCCGGAGCGACAGTCGCGACGCTGCTGATCGTGCAGCTGCTGAAGCTGCCGCTGGATAAGGTTTGGAAGATCCCGACGAGGATCGTCGTGTACGTGATCTCTCTGATCATCCTGCTGCTGGCCACACTTTTTACCGGCAGTCTGACTGTTCAGAGCGGTGTCCTTACTGCAGTGAATGCCGTAATTGTCGCGCTCGCTGCCATGGGAGCATACGAGGTCACGTTCAGGAAACTGGAAAAACCGGACAAGGTATAATGATGTAAAAAGCCCAGGAGGGCCTGCACTTCCCTTCTGGGCTTTACTTCAGTTGTTTGAGTTGTTTCAGTTGTTTTCAGTTGTTTTCAGTTGCCGGAAAACAACCAGACCAAGCATACCATGGATAAATATGAAGGCGTGAGCTGAGTGTTCGACTTTGGAGGGCATCGCTCCACCATCGCCGGTCAAAGTCGAACAATCGACCTGACCGGCTTTTTCTATTTTCTCATCCAGATCACCGATCTGATCGATGCCGATGGTCTGCTTCCCTTCTTTGATGTTATAGAAGATCACGATCTTGTCATCCCATAAGTATATCGAATTGATGAAGGTATCAATGATCCTGATCCGTGTGTCCGGGTCGAAGAGGTCACCGCTGGCGAATGTCTGCAGCCATGCGGCGACCTCTTTTTTTGTTATCCTGATATTCTGCTGAATCCGCAGCTTGGACAGGTCCGTTTCGGCTTCGATGCGCTGCAGCTCCAGCTGCTTCATCCGGTCCGCGATCCGACCGGCTGATTCCTTCGGGACGAGGATCAGCTTGTCCACCAGGGCGTTCAGCTCATCGTCAAGTCGCTGAACGGTCCGCTCCAAAGCAGCGACCTTTGAATCGTCTATCTCGGAATTGTAGAGGTCCGCGACGGTTTCAGCGATCTGATCCATCCGGTCAGGGTCGAGGACATACTTGACGGTCTGCTCGCAGACATACCATTCGAGGAAATCCTTCTTTTCTGATTTCTTCCGGCAGTCATTCTTCCGGTGTTTCCTCGCGCTGCATGAGTAGTAATTGTGGCGCTCGCCGGATTTGCTGGTCCCATAGTCTCCGCACATCGCTGTCCCACAATATCCGCAGAACAGCTTCCCTTGCAGGATAAACTTGACAGGTGTCCGGTTTGCTGCAGGAGCGCGGCGGTTGGCAGTCCGGCGCTGGACAGCTCTGTCGTATGTTTCCTGATCGATCAGCGGTGCAGCCAGATCCGGCACAACCTGACCGGCATAGGTGTACTGACCGATGTATGTGGCATTCGGAATGATCCTGTCAAAGGTGCTGGTCTTGAAAGGCCGACCGCGATTGGTCCTGAAGCCGCGAGCGTTAAAGTCTGCAGCGATGCTCGCGAGGCTCTCTCCCGATCCGTATCTCTGGTAAAGCTCGCGCACCAGCGGAGCAGTCCGCTCATCTTCGACGAGCCGGTGATCCTGCAGGCGATATCCAAGAGGAATCGAGCCGCCACAGTACCATCCCTTCTTTACCGATTCCTGCTGTCCGCGACGGATGTTTTCGGCAAGGTTCGCGGAGTAATACTCAGCCATGGCTTCCAGCAGGCCCTCGAGGATGATCCCTTCCGGGCTGTCAGTGATATTCTCCATGACCGAGACGACGCGGATATCAAATTTCTTCAGTGTACGCTTGTAGATGGCGCTGTCGTATCGATTCCTGGCGAACCGGTCCAGTTTCCAAACAATGACGATCTGGAATTGCTTCTTTTCGGCATCCTTGATCATCCGCTGGAATTCTGGCCGGTCATCCTTCGTTCCGGTCAGGGCGCGGTCGATGTACTCCCCTACCACCTTATATCCGCATTTCTCCGCGAACGCATATCCATCATGAAGCTGCCCTTCGATGGACTGCTCCGTCTGGGAGTGGGATGAGTATCTGGCGTATATGACCGCGTTCAGGATTTCGGGCTGCTTTTTCATGGTTTTCTCCAATCAGTGAAAGATCCCGGTGTAAGGGTAGAAGATGAATGTGCTGTTGACGAGTTCTAGGATGTTTCCATCATCAAAAGTGATCTTTCCAATCTCAGTGACATTGTATGATTTGCCAGTGATGCCGCTGTGGATCAGTTTGCCATCCGGATTGTCATAAACGTCATAGCAACCTGTTCCGTCTGTTATCTCGATGCGGTAAGTCCCGGCTGGAATATCTTCACCGATAATGTATGTGCCCTGTGGTACGCGGACACCTTCGATCAGCTGCTCATCGAAGAGCCGGAGGTGAATCTGCTGATCCAGTTCGATCAGCTCATCACGGGACAGATTCGAGATGTCCGGGATGGCTGCTCCGGCCATGGCCGGCAGGATGAGAGCGAGAATGGAGGCAGCTAAGAATCGTTTCATTTTTCGTCATCCTTTCTTTTATGGTTTATTAATGTCTGAAGAGCATCCATGCGTGCCCTGTCATCCGCTTTACGGTAGGCAGTGATCAGCTTTTTCTCTTCCTTGCTTAGGCCAAGCGGCTGTCTGACAGATCCAGCAGCTTCCTGATTGCCGCCTTTGTCCCTTCATCTGCTAACCTATAGGCGATGATTATGTTATATTCATCTGGAAGCAAAACTTCCTCGTGCCGGAAAAAGATCATTACATCCATATCGAGAACGGCGGCAACGGCCTTCATGTGGCTTGCTTTCATCTTCTTGATATCGCCTGTTTCCCATCTGGAAACAGTTGCTTTTGTTGTCCCAACAGCTTGCGCGAGTTCATCCTGCGTCATGTGATGGGCTACCCGTGCTTCTTTCACCAGTCCTCCGATAGTCATTGTCCTGCTCCCCCTTTCGATGGAATATTACCACGAGTTTCGCAAAAATGCAAAAAAATTTTTCAAATACGCTTGACAGTTAGTCAAATGTGAGGTATCTTTGACGCGTCGGTTACGTAAGCGCGAAACATGGAAGGAGGTGAAAAGATGAAAGAAAACGTTTTGAGGGGCAAAATCACAGAGGCAGAAATGACTATCGGGGAATTTTGCGAACATACCGGATTTGTGCGGTCTACGTTTGATCGCAAGCTCAAAGGTGAAAACGAATTTAACAGAGATGAAATTGCACGCATTATCTCCGCGCTAAACCTGACGGCTGAGGAAACACGTAACATTTTTTTTGACTAAAAAGTTACGTAAAAACGTAACTTTGGGAGATTAACATGAACGAGATCAAGATTTTTACCAACAAGCAGTTCGGACAGATCCGGACAGTTAGCCAGGGCGGTGAGCCGTGGTTTGTGGCGGCAGATGTATGCAGGGCGCTTGAGCTTGATCCGACCGCGACCAGAAGACTGGATGATGACGAGAAAATCACACTGCGTTTAACGCAGGGTGAAACTGCGAGAACATCTGACACAATCGTTGTCAACGAACCTGGTCTGTACTCGCTAGTTCTCGGTTCCCGGAAGCCCGAGGCGAAAGCCTTCAAGCGCTGGATCACTCACGAGGTCATCCCGGCCATCCGGAAGCATGGCATGTACGCCACAGCGGAGACGGCGGAAAAGATCCTGAATGATCCTGACTTCCTGATCAAAACGCTGGAAACCCTGAAAGAGGAACGGGCTAAACGGGTACAGGCGGAGGAAAAGATTGCGCTGGACGCTCCCAAGGTGCTGTTTGCAGATTGTGTCTCTCAGGCCGACACAGACATCCTCGTCGGAGAGCTGGCCAAATTGCTAAAGCAGAACGGCATGGACATCGGACAGAATCGTCTTTATGAGAAACTCCGCGCAGAGGGATTCATCATGAAGAACAGCACGATTCCCACCCAGAGAGCTATGGAGATGGGGCTGTTCAGAGTCATCGAGCGCAGCATTATGCAGCCGAATGGAACGACCAGAATCACTCAGACAACCAAAGTCACCGGGAAGGGACAACAGTATTTCGTTAACAGGTATATCGGAAGGTAAAGGAGGCCTGATTTTTAAATGCCATGGACAAGGCGCGTCGATCGGAATCTGGATCGTTTATTCCGGTCGAATCAGACTCGGGTTGAGCGACCGGTTGTTCTGGACCGACCGGGCAAATATTACGAGACGAATTTCAGCCGGATACCGGAGAGACTCAGGGTCAGCTTTTCGGATGGAACGACGGCGATCTATCAGCTGGCGGTGGAGCTTCCTGCTCCAAACTTCCAGCGGAAGGACTGGCAGAACGAGGTGATTGGTTATCAATGGAAGGAGGCTGAAACGTGAGCGACTTCATTCAGGTTGGCTTTACTGCCTGCCGAGATCCGAAGACCGGAGACTTCCTGCCTGCCGTTCCGATCTACGTGGAGCGAGCGGATCTGCAGAAGGGGCCGGTCCAGAAGCCGGATCTGTACGACATCGGAAGCATCCTTGCCGGGAAGATGAAAGCCTACCGGGACGGGTGCAGGAAGGAAGGAGTGAAGGCCGGATGAGATACGGTTTTGAGAAAAGCCGGAGAGAGATCTGGCGTGAGAATCGCCTGATTAAAGAGATGATCATCGAATCCGAAAAACCGAAGCCGCGAACCACCAGGAATCCGGTCCGGTTCGGATCAGCCGGGTTCATGATGCCAAGGAGGAGGCGGTGGCTATGCCTGTTGGGATTGCACATCTGGACGGCGCGGTGATCCGGGTAGACGGAAACGATGCCGGGTTCACGCGGATTCCTGGAGCCAGGCGCCGGGGCGGCATATGGGAAATGCCAGCGACGCTGGATACCTGTACGGAGCTGAAACTGCTACGCGTTCCGTTCGCGAAGGAGCTGAGTGATTTCGGAAACCGGCTATACAGAATCCAGCGGTATATCGAACACGTGAAGCTGCAGACCGATAACGTGGAACCGCTGCAGCCGATCCCGATCAAGGCACCATACTCGCTCTACCAGCATCAGGTGAAAGCCTACAACATCGCGCTGGCGCTGTTCGGGCGCGGGGCGAGGAAGGAGGCGACGGGATGATGAACGGTAGCGGAGCCTGCTGCCTGCTCATGGACATGGGTACCGGGAAAACGATCACCACCGTGGCTGTCGCCGGAAGGATGTATCTGGACGGCTACATCAGTAGGCTGCTGATCATCGCACCGACATCCGTGTGCGCTGTGTGGCCAGCGGAATTCGAGAAGTTTGGAGACTTCCCTTCCAGAGTGGCGCTGCTGCTGGGCGATCACAATACCAGGGTTCAACGGCTGAAGTGGCTGACAAGTCCGGCGCCGACCGGCAGGCCGGAGCCGCTACGGGTGGCGGTGATCAACTATGAATCTGCATGGCGGCTGAAATCGTCCGATGGCAAGATCGACTATTTGCAGCAGTTCGCTGCCGACATGGTCGTCTGTGATGAGAGCCAGCGGATCAAGAGTCCAAGCGCGAAGCAGTCAAAGGCTGTCTGGGCGTTGGGGGCCACAGCGAGGTACCGGATGATCCTGTCCGGGACTCCGATCCAGAAGGATACCAGGGATATCTGGAGTCAGTGGCATTTCCTCAGTCCGGCGACGTTCCCGATGAGCTATCACGCTTTCCAGAACCGGTACGCCATCATGGGCGGTTTTGAAGGCAGGCAGTATCTCGGAAGCCGGAACATTGAGGAGCTGACGAGGAAGACGCACAGCTGCGGCTTCCGCATTAAAAAAGAAGAATGCTTAGATCTGCCTGAGAAGACGTTCGAGGAGTATCCGGTGGAGCTGGACGATCGGAGCCGGTCATTGTACCGGCAGATCCAGAAGCAGAGCATCGCAGAGCTGGAAGGATCCGAGATAACTGCAAACCATGTACTGGTTCGGATGCTCCGGCTGCAGCAGCTGACCGGTGGGTTTCTGGTGGATGACGAAGGGCAGCGGCATGAGGTGAACACGGCAAAGCTCGACGCGCTTTCGGACATCGTCGAGAGTCTGGTTCTGGATGAAGGAAAGAAGCTGATTATCTTCAGCCGATTCCTGGCGGAGATGGATGCCATCGAGGGAATGCTGAAGGGAAAGCTCGCAAAGGAACGGCTCGACTATGTGCGGATCGACGGCAGCGTGAAATCGTCCGACCGGGGCGGCATCGTGGAACGGTTCCAAACCGACAACAGATGCCGGGTGTTTCTCGGAGAGATTGACGCTTGCGCGGAGGGCCTGACGCTGACGGCAGCGCAGACAGTGGTCTACTACTCAGTGAACTGGAATCTCGCGAAGTACCAGCAGAGTGCCGACCGGATCCACCGCATTGGCCAGACCGGGACGTGTACATACATACATCTGCTGGTTCCGGGAACCATCGACATGAAGATCATGAAAGCGCTGAAATCGAAGAGCGACCTTGCAAAGTCGGTCGTGGATAACTGGAGATCAATTATAGGAGGAGATTAAACAATGGAGGGAACCATGGAAATGACCCAAGTAAACAATCTCGCAGCTGAATATGAAGCAATTCGGAGTGTGTACGACGAGCTGGAAGAAAAGCTAAAGGAAGCCAAGGCTCAGAAAGACGACGCTGAAAAAAAGCTGATCATGGCAATTCTGGATATGGAAGAGAAGACCGGTGCGGATCATGTGACGGTGAATTTTGCAGGCCGGAATTATAGCGTAAAAAAGAAGGATTACTTCAGAATCCCGAAGGCCGAGCAAGATGTTGCTTTCCAGCTGCTAAAAGAACTTGGGAAAGGGGACATAGTCGTGGAGAAGGTGGACGACCGGACGCTCACTAAGGAAATGGAGTACGAAAGCGCAGAATACCGGAAAAATCATCCTGATAGCGCAGAAGATTTCCCGGCTGAATATGAGGAGCTGCTGGCGCACATGGAACGGTATACCAAGCCGAGCCTGAGCCGGGTGATGGCGCGATGATCGAGCGACCGATCTGCAAGCAGTGCGAATGCTTCCGGTTCCGCAGGGCTTCAGGCGTTTGCGGTTATGAGGCTGTCTGTACTGCCAATTCCAGGCATGGACGGATGATTGACTGGCAGTATGGCATTAGTTCTGTCTGGTGCAGGAAGGAGCTGAAGAACAAGCTCGAGATCCGCATCTGCCCAGAATGGTGTCCGAAATGGAGAAAGGAGAAAACGAAACCATGATTAACAATGTAATCGTCAGCGCGGAACTTCAGAAATCCCCCGAAAAGAAGGAAGGCTACGACAGGTCCATCTGCGAGTTTGACTACCTGCTGTCTGGCGAACTGACTGTGACAATCACGCTTTCGGAGTATCGGTGGCTTCTGACGGCCAGCGCGAATGCGAAGACCAACGAGGCCAACTCCAAGCGTTATGAATCCGACCGAAAACTGGAAGAGACGAAAAAGGAACTGGCAGCGGTGAAAAAGCAGCTTGATGACCTGCGGACGATGTTCGCCGGTGCTGCTCTGGAAGCCGCGACTGTTAAGAAGGAGGCCGAGACCGATGAGTAAACAGATTGACGTTTCTGACATGATACCCAGCAGTCTGAAGATATCCAGCCGGGATTTTGTGGACAGCGAGTATCGGGATCGGAGCCAGCAGGATACGCTGCCGCCAATCCGGACGCGGTATGAAGCCTACGGGAAACTCTCGGAGGGCATCGTCAACGTGACCGGTGCGATGGATGGTGTGAAGGCCGGAATGCGTGACTGCCTGAAGTCGCTGAACGGCAGCGATGTTGTTTTCGCGCAGAGCGCTGAATCGACATATTCCAGCCTGCTGGATGCGCTTATGGCGGTGGCTGAGATGGCGGTGCAGACGCTGAATTGCATTTACAAGATGGAGGACGCGATCGCTGCCAATCCACCACCGCTGGTCGCGATGGCAGACGATGAAGATGAACCGGCAGAGAACATCGACGACGAGGATCTGCCTGTGAACGAAAATGAAGAGGAGGATATCTAACAATGGCAATTGAGAAGAATGAACTCGCAGTAATCAAGCAGCCGGAGCTTTATCTGCCGCAGGCGGAGGAGCTTTCCGAAATCATGACCGAGCTGAAGGGCGTTCTGACGCGGTCCATGCTCGGAACCATCCAGATTGCGAACGGCGGAGCCTGCTGCTTCAAAGTGAAGGAGCCGGGGGCAGACGATGTCACTCCGGGAGTCCAGGCGATCGAGGGTGTGATCCTCTGCAGCCATCCGACTAACGTCCTTTGGGGGCATGACTTCAGCCACCGGGAGCAGGGTGAGCTGCCTGTCTGCCGGAGCATGGACGGCGTGACCGGCACCATCTTGGAAACCGGCGAGGTCCGCATGTGCGCGGAGTGTCCGCACAATCAGTTCGTTAATGGCCACAAGGAATGCTCAAACAAGAAGCAGCTTTACATCATGCGCGAGGGAGACCTGGTCCCGATCCTGTTCAGCCTGCCGCCCACCGCGCTGAAATTCTTTGACAAGTATCTGGTCCGCTGCCGGTTGACCATGAGGGTTCCTCTGTTCTCCGTGGTGACGCGGATCACGCTCCGCAATGAGAACAACGGCGGCAATGAGTACAGTGTCCCGGTGTTCACGCCTGTCGGGAAGCTGCCGAAAGAAGAAGCGCACCGTCTGAGCTTGTATGCTCAGGAATTCGCTGCAGCTGCACAGCGCAGCGGAATTCAGGCGGACGATCTAAATGCCGAGCCTGCCGGATCAGCGGAGCCGTCATTCACTGCGGTGGAGATGCCTGACGAGGAGCTTCCTTTTGACGGCATGTGATCCTCATACATCCCGGGACGGCGCTCTGGTTGTGAGCGCTGTCCCGGTTAAAGGAGAAAACTGGAATGGTTAACATCGACAATATGATCAACTGGGTCCAGTTTTATTCGGGACGATTGCCAACCGTACCGAAGCCTGCAGGGGATCACAAGTATAACGCCTGCTGCCCTTTCCATCAGGAGAAAAATCCGAGCTTCTGGTTCAATACCCAGAACGGCATGTGGAAATGCGAGAGCGGCTGCGGTTCCGGGAATGCTACGAGCTTCGTTGCAAGACAGGACAACATCAGCAACCAGGAAGCATGGGCGGAGATGTGCAGGATCGCCGGTGTGGACACCGACGAAAAGCCAAGACAGCCGGATCAGCCGGAAACGCTGGCGCACTATTCCGAATCGAAGCATCTTCCGATGGAGTACCTTCAGCAGCTCGGAATGAAAGACCATCCCGGAGCGAACGGAAAACCGGCATACGTCACTATTCCCTACTTTGGTATCGACGGAAAGTGTGTAGCAATAAAGCAGAGGTTCAACAAAAACAACAGGCAGAGATTCGGTTGGGATAAGGGCGGGACTCCTACCCTGTACGGCTTATGGCGCGATGCTAACAAAAACGCCAGAGCGGTGATCCTTGTCGAGGGCGAAAGCGACGCGCAGAGCTGCTGGTATAACGGGGTCGCATGTTACGGGGTTCCCGGCGCGACAAATTTCCAGAGCGCATGGACGGAATTCATCGGAGACCGGCCTGTGTACATCCATGTGGAACCGGACGGCGGAGGTCAGAAATTCCGGCAGAAAACACTGGAGAAGCTGAAGGAGGCCGGGTTCGCCGGAAAGGTTTTTACCTTCTCATGTAACGACATCGAGGAAGGCTGCAAAGATCCCAGCGAGCTGTTCATCCGGTACGGGGAGCGTTTCCGGGAGATGTTCGATCCTGCCATCATCAAGGCGAAGCCGGAAGATCTGCAGAACCTGATCGTGGTCCATGAAGCGAAGGAAACCGCACCGCAGAAGAAGGAAGTCCCACCGCTGGAAGTGTACCAGGCGAGCGAGCTTTACGGGAAAAAGATCGAAGCACCGCCCACAATCATCAGAGGGATGGTCCCTGCCGGACTGACGATCCTTGCCGGAGCGCCTAAGAAGGGTAAGAGCTGGATGAGTCTGGCCATGGCGATCGCAGTGGCTACCGGGCAGCAGTTTCTCGGAATGGAAACGCAGCAGGGCGACGTTCTTTATCTCGACTTGGAATCAGCGCAGTTCCGTGTGCAAAAACGGCTGGAGAAGCTGCTTGTCGGTCCGGGGCCTGACCGGCTATGGATCGCGCATAAAAGCGAGCGGCTTGATGAGGGGCTTCTGGAGCAGATCCAGAAATGGATCGAAACAGTGGAATCTCCATCCCTGATCATCATCGACACTTTCGGGCGTGTGGATGCCGGGAAGCGCAAGGGCGAGAATGCCTACCAGGGCGATACTCGAGTCCTGGGGGAAGTGCAGCGGTTCGCGATCCAGAGGAAAATCGCGATTCTGGTAGTGCATCATCTGCGGAAAGTGTCGGGCGGCATCATGGACGATCCTCTGGAACGGGTTTCCGGCTCCATGGGCCTGACCGGCGCAGCCGACGCTGTTCTGCTGCTTGACTCGAAACGCGGAGAGGAAGACGCGACGCTCAGTATCACCAGCCGGGATTTTGAAGCGCAGAAACTTGTAGTTTCCATGACTAACGGGCGCTGGTTCCTGAAGTCGACGAACAGCGAGGAATACATGGAAGAGCAGGAATACCTGAAATCCGACATCTGCAGGGCTGTCGTGAAAATCGCTCATACGTTCCATGAATGGCGCGGAACCAGCAGCGATCTGCTTGAGGAGCTGCAGCGTTTCGGAGCGGTGGATGCCGCAGAAATGGATCCGAGAAACATCTGGAGCAAGATATCCAGATTCAGAGAGAAACTGTACGAGCGCGAGAGCGTGGTTGTCGAAAAGGGCAAAAAAGGAACGCATGGCAAGCGCCAGATGGAGATTAAGGAGGTGCAGACTGACGGGTTCTGACAGCTGATCGGGTGGCAAGGTGACACTTCAGGTGGCATGCTTTTTGGAGAGCTTGCCACCCAGGGGCTTGCCACCTTCGGGGTGAAAAAACGATCTTTTATAAACATACCTTGCCACCTTGCCACCCTTGCCACCCATTGACCTGTAAGCCTTAGAAATCAAAGGGTTTCATGGGTGGCATGGTCACCGGTTTACTACCATATATAAAAATGCCTTGCCACCCAAGGTGGCAAGGTGGCAAGGTGGCAAGCATAAAAAATAAAACCTTGCCACCATCCAAAAAATAAAAAAACAAAGAAGTGAGTTTTTATATAAGGGGGAGTTTTGGATGGATTCCAATGTGAAAGAAATTCGGTCTTTTGTGATCAGGAAGCTGCTCAAGGTCCGGAGACAGGATCGGGCTGTTCGGGATCTGGATCCATATCGGAAGGGCTACGCGGATGCGCTGGCCATGGTTCAGTCTTTTATCGACCGGGTGATCGTGAATAGAAAGGTGGATGAGCATGTCAAAGATGGTCTGTCCTAAGTACGGACACAAGCTGAAGGTCGCGGACGGTCAGAGGTTCGACGAGAAGCGGCGCACATATTCGGTTGTGTATCAGGTTACCTGTTTTCATTGTGTGAACGTCGGTCCTCTCAGCGGGACATGGGAGGGCGCACTTGATGCCTGGGATAAAGCGAACGTCGGAGCGCAAAAGCCGCTGAACGCGTATGGAGGATGACGATGGATGAAGGTATTGGTTATCTGTTCCCACCGGACGAGCTGATCCAGCGGATCGATGGCTTTGGGTTCGAGATGTTCGTCGGAGATGACGGCGTGGTCCATGGGAAGCCCAGGAAGCCGGGAGTGAAAGTTCCGATTGAGATGCGGCCTTTGCTGGATCAGCTCCGCATGCAGAACGATGCCGTGGCGGAGATCCTTCGGAATCGCGACCGTGTGAAATTGGACGGCGTGACGAAGGAAGCCGCAGCGCCATGGCTCGACAAGGTGAAAGCCGGAGAGTATCGGCTGGTTCCGGGAACACGTGTCACCTATGAGAAGTCGACCGGGCTGACGCATATGGAGCTGGAAAGGGTGAGGCTGGATGCCTGATATGGAGAGAATTATCGCAGGTCTTCAGCATTGCGACAGCGCAGGGTGCATTGGCTGTCCGTATTGCGATGGATGCTCTGACGGAAGCTGCATGCTGAACAAGGAAGCGATTGAGCTGATAAACGAACTGGACGCAAAAATCAAATCGTTGGAACGGACTATAGAAGATATCTGCTGCGGTGGGTAAAGAAAGGAGAATCCGGATGAATGAGAAGATTCCGCTGGAGAGCGTGATCGTGAAGGAGATCATGGCATGGCTGAAAAAACAGCGGTACGCATTTGTGCATAAATCCCATGGGTCCGCATACGCTCGGACGGGCTTGCCGGACATCGTCGTGATCGACAGGTATGGACGGTTCGTCGGTTTGGAAGTGAAGCGGCCAGTGATTGGACGGCTGACGGCGATCCAGGCGCGGATTCTGAACAAGATAAACGCTGCCGGAGGATATGCAGAAGTCGTGCATTCCGTGGCGGAGGTCGAGCAGGCCATGGCGGCAGCAGAGGCAGGAATGGAAATCATGAACGACTACGTCGCTGGCAAAGGATGAGGTGGTTCGATGAAGATCACGATTGAAGTACCGGACAGCACGAAGTGTGTGAACATCAGCCTTGTGTATCAGTCGGACTCATGGTCGATGGCAATGGCAGCGAGCATGTTCGGATCTGAAGAGCTGAAGGACGGAGCGGAGTTCCAGGTACCAAAAAATAAACCAGAATTTCAGGGCGGGTGGTGAGATCGATGAGACATTATATCCCGCGATGGGATTCTGTTGGAATAAAGAAGGAGCGCTATCTGGAGCTGCTTCACTTCTGCCGCCAGTATCCTGAATGGAAGACGGAGCTGTCGAGTCTTGTCGGCCCATCTGGAGTCAAGCTGGACGGGATGCCGCATGGATCCTCCGTTGGAGATCCTGTCGCAGCTGCAGCGGAACGGAGGGCCGGACTTCTGGCAAAGATCCAGATGGTAGACGATTGTGCTGCGGCTGTCGATGGAGGGCGGTGGTACACTTCGCTGATCCAGAACGTATGCATGGCTCGACCGTACTCGCTGCTGGATTCCAGTTTCCTGCCGTCATCAGACCGGACAGCCTACTTTAAGGCCAGGAAGGAATTCTTCATTCGCCTGAACGCAGCGAAAGGAGGAGCGTACTGAGCATGACGAAACGAAAGCCGTTTAATCTGACGACGATGTTCGACGATAAGTATCCACCGAGAGGCGCATGGGAGGTTCACCGTTGCGGCCACAGCACAGATTTTGATTATAACCATGGTGGCTATTATTCGGAAAAGCTGAAGCCGTGTCCGGCCTGCGGACGATATCCGGTTTTTCAGGAGGCCGCTTATGATTCCGGTCCCAGAGATATCCCGGTGAGGGTTTTTATCGGATTCTGTCCGACATGCGAGCTTCGGACAAAGAAGCCAGGAACGCTGAAGGAAGCAGTCATGCAATGGCAGGAGCGGAGGTTTTCACATGACTCGTTCCTCGTTTGCCATCGACCGAGAGCGGAAACGTTAGACACCTATGGCTGCAGACTTCTGTGCAATGAGGTTGTCGATTCAGCTATCGAAAGCGCTCTGTTTTATGCGTTCCAGCGGCAGGACGTGCAGGAGGGCAGCGAGATCTGGACGAGCTATGGAAAAGCGCTGACGGAGCTGGAGGACTTCTTTCGGACTTCCGTGTTCATGTTTGAGCTTGATCCGGATGGTGTGATCTCTGATATCAGGCGAGCGTTATATCCTACGCTGGAACCGAATGATCGTATTAAGATTCCGCTGCATCTGGCGCAGCTCTACAAGGGAAAGGAGATCGTCAAGAGATGTACACAAAAAACCAATTCATCAAAACAGCCGTGAAGCGCGGTTATGCAGATCGGCATATTGTTCAGATCTGGCTGAAGGATCACGAGCAGGATTCGTATTCGGAGGAAGATCTGATTGAGGTGTATCGGTTTGCGGACCGGGAGCCGTTGAGGAACGAGCCGATCAAACTGAATTGCACCGACGAGGAAGAGCTGAAGCAGATCATTCGCGATTCCTGGCTTTAATACTCCGGGGGCACTCATTGTGTGATATTATGCTATCGTGGGATGCTGGTCCAGAACGGCATCCCATTATTCATGGTTTCCTGTAGAGCGCTGTGAGTGTTTCTCCAGCTGACAGCGGGAGCAGCTAATGCTAATGCACAAACATTCGCATAGAGTGGTGGGATGGCTGCAATCGTTCGGAGAATACCGGGAGGGATGGATCTGGAGGAATTCTACCATCAGAAACGGCACAAGGCATGGCGTGAAAAAGTTTTACGTC
>Ga0326513_10001883_pt1 | contig 15795 bp, 5 predicted proteins | sample 2_2465_0518_D_FD_203654 | JGI IMG/M metagenome (GOLD analysis project Ga0326513, IMG submission 203654) | Bovine rumen microbial communities from UC Davis, California, United States - 2_2465_0518 | ecosystem: Host-associated > Mammals > Digestive system > Stomach > Rumen | place: USA: California... | reverse complement strand
ACAATTTGGAAAGCGAGAATAATCCCTCTCTCTCCGCTGAATGGAAATGGAGAAGCTGACTTTGTGTCGGTTTCTCCGTTCTGTTTTTCAGTGGTTTATGTTTGTAGCGTATTGTCTGTCAATACTTTTTTGCATTATAAAGGGATAGAGCCGCCCAAGTTGTAGTATTGATTAATATGGATTGTTATGGATATATATTACCACTTTTGTAAGCGCAAAATGTTAGTTGCGCTTACATTTGAAAAATTTTGCGCTTACATTTATCATTTTCGTGAGCCTACGAAAATGGTGCCATTGGATTTCTTTCCATTTTGGAAAAGATTGGAAAGTCTTTGTAAAGACTTTCAGGTTTTCTTTCTTTGTAAATATGGCAGAAAAACAAGGTTTACAATAAATGTTACATAAAGTAAAGAATACAAATATTTAATTATTAAATACATACTTTCTTTAGTGTTACAATAAAAGTTACAATAAAAAAAATTTAGATATGGGAACACCGACTTTAAAACTTATCTTCGACCGCAGACACCGGGCCTCGAACACCAAGGAAGGCGCCATCGAGCTGCGCATCACCTACAACCGCATCCAGAAGCACGCCACTACCGGCGTGCGTGTATTGCCCAAGCAATGGAAGAACGGGCATATCGTGAACCGCTTGGACGCATCGGAGCTGCAGTACACCCTCGACCTCTTTGTGGCCCGATGCCGCAAGGTGATCAACGAGCGCATGGCGGCTGGTACCCTCGACATGCAGACCATCGTGGCCGACATCGGCGGCAGGCAGCACGAGAAAGCCACCGAGCATGTGCATAACCAGCGCAAGCTGTTGCCGTTCTTCCAGGAGAGGGCCGTTATCCGCAAGTATGGCCGCGTGGAGGACAGTCAGGAGCGGTATGACCGTTTCCTGCGATGGTTCGAGAGATGGGGCGGCATGGTGACGTTCGACGACCTGACCGAGGCCAACATCCTGCGCATGGACGCCGAACTGCAGTCGAAAGGGATGAAGGCGAGCAGCATCTGGAACAATTATCACCGCTTCCTCAACAGCTTCATCCTCGACGCTATGGACGAGGGATTGATACGCCGGAACCCATACAAGAGCTTGCATATCGACAAGGCGAAGCGCAGCGACGGACTGAGCAAGTACCTCACTAAAGAGGAGTTTGCCCGGATTGCGGAGATGCCGTTGCCGGTCGACTACCTGCGTCACGCCCGCGACCTCTTCGTCTTCCAGACGTACACGTGCCTGGCATACGTCGACATGGCCGCGTTCGACCCTGCCAAGATACGTGAGGTGAATGGCCGGAAGGTGTATGTCGGCAAGCGTGGCAAGACGAACCAGGAGTTTGTTTTTCTATTGCTTCCGCCTGCGCTGAAGGTGCTGGAAGACTATGGCGGACGTCTGCCCATCATGAGCAATCAAGTATACAACAAGTTCATCAAGATGATTGCCGTGATGGCAGGCATAGAGAAGCCTGTGAGTAGCCACTGGGCTCGCCATACAGGTGCGACCCTGCTGCTGAACAGCGGCGTGGATATGGAAGTGGTGAGCAAGGTGCTCGGTCACTCATCGACGAAGATGACGCGGCAGGTGTATGCGAAGTTGCTCGACGAGACGGTGGTGGACGCGATGGCCAAGGTGGAAGCAAGGCTGCAATGATATTGCAGTATACAGAACATTTTTTGTTGCAATGATATTGCAACATACAGGACAGTTTTTGTTGCAATGATATTGCAACACACAGAACAGTTTTATGCAAAGCAAGAGCCGCCAGCGTTCTTGCACTGACGGCTCCGAAAATCATTCAACAACATGGTTGAACGATAGCGTCACTCTTCCTTTTCGAGTACGATGCGCTGGGAGACCCTGTTTTTGTACTGACGCATAATTTCAACTTGTTGCCGAAGCAGTTGTATTGACTTTCCTTTGGCTGGAGATGAAGATTCGAGGATAAGGGCTTTGGGGGAAGAAAGGAATGTGGAAGCTTTTTCTATATTCTTAGTGAGTAGCTCCTCTTCTTTGCGCAAGCGATAGACATAGGTCTTGTTGCCGCTGAAGAGTGCGGTGATGGCATCGAGGAGGGCCTTGACTTTCTCCCAGGTGTAGATCTTGTTGGTGCAGATAGCCACGATGAGGCCACCCACAGCGGCGACAGCGTAGTTCCATCCGCCGAGACCGAAGTCGAGACCGTTGCAGAGCACGAAGAGGAAGGCGGTGCCCAGAGAGAGCACCCACGAGAGGATGGTGTTCACCAAGTCGGACTTGATGTTGAAGATACCTTTGATGGTCGAGGTGAGCAGAAGCTCGGCAGCCATCATGGAAGGGATGACCACTTCCAGTTGTTTGATTACGTCGATGATTTGTACCATAATTTTTATTTTTTTGGGGTTAAACAATTCTAAATATAGAATGGATAGAATGAAATAGAATGATTATTCGTCGGCGGGAATGTCCTCGCCTGCTGCGAGGCGAGTGATGCGGTCTGTAAGGGACTTGTTTGCGTCCTTGACGGACATGTCGGCGGTGACGGCCTGCATCTTGGGAGTGTGGTAGGCGAGCAGTTCGATTTCGGCCTTGACGCGGTCGGTGGCTTTCATGCGCATGAGGTCGAGTTCGAAACGGGAAAAGACTTCGCCCTGGTGTTTATCTGCCCATTCGGCTCCAAAGTCGGCGTCTTCGGCACGGACGTTTGGCTCGAAGTAGCCCGAAGAGTGCCCGTGCAGGAGGGTCTTCAGCGGGTTGTCCTTGTTGGGAGTGCCTTTGATGCGGCCTCCAGTCTTTTGTCTTCCCTTATGAAACGGCATAATTCAACAGATATTATCGAGGTGCAAAGATACGTATGTATTTTTGCGGCAAAATAATAACTATTGAAAAAGCGAGATTATGGCATTTACACCATGGGGAACGATACTGGGCAGTGCCTTGGGCATTGGAGCCAGTATTTACGGCGGCAAGAAGGCGTCGGAAGCGATGAAGGGCGTGAAGAGCAGCCTTGAGGCTCAGAAGGCGGAGAACCAGAATTGGTTTGACCGCCGATACAACGAGGATTCGACCCAGAGGGCCGACGCGCAGCGAGTGCTGCAGCATACGCGTGAGCTCATCAAGCAGAGGAACAAGTCGGCAGCCGGACGACAGGCGGTGATGGGCGGCACGGAGGAGAGTGTGGCGGCGACGAAGGCCGCCAATGCTGAGGCCATGGCCGAGGCTGCGAGTCAGATAGCGGCAGCCGGAGAGCGCCGGAAGGACGAGATAGAGCAGCAGTACCAGACGCGGAAGGCCGGACTTGAAGGCCAGCTGAACCAGCTGGAGCGCGACAGAGCCAACGCCATAGTGCAGGCGGCAGGCGGTGTGGCGAGTGCGGCAGGGGCAGCCGGAGCGGCTGTCGACAAAGACCTGCTTGAGCAACGGAAGATAGTCGCCGGAATATTGAAATAAGGAAGGAGCAACGATGGCAGGACTGGAAGACAAGCTGAAGAAAGACCTTGAGGCGTTGAGGATCAAGGAAGGGCGCACGTTCGGCCTTCCTGAGAATGGTAATACGGTGCAGGCTGTGGGGAATGAGGATGTGGCTCAGTCTGCGGAGAGCCAAGAGAAGGCGGCTGCAGACCAGCTTGCAGCCATAGAGCCGTCGGCTGACCGCAGCAGACTTGACGAACTGATAGAGGCGGCGAGACAGAGGGTGGAAGGGCACAAGTACGACGAGGAGATGGAGAGGGCACAGGGCATCTGGAACGGTGTTGCCGACCTTGGGCGTTCGATAGCGAACCTCTACTACACGACGGAGTACTCGCCGAACGGCTACAAGCATGCCGAGGGGCTGAGCGAAGCCGGGAAGCGGCGTATGGAGAAGGCCATGGCACAGAGGGAGAAGGAGAAAGAGCGTTACTACCGCTATGTGAAAGAAGGAGCGCAGATGGACTACAAGGAGAGGGCGCGGCGTGCGCAGGAGAAGGCGGCGGCGGACCGGCTTGCGGCACAGAAGGAAGCCAATGAGGCTGCGGTCAAGAAAGCCGAGGAAGCCGCTGCCGCCAAGAAAGCCGAGCAGGAAGCCGAAGACTTTGCGACAGACTATCTGAGCAATGCGATGAAGCCGTTGCGAGACGGGACGGCGACGGTGGAGTCATTGAACGCCGCCTTGGACGAGATGCGAGACAAAGGAGAGATAAATGAGACGAAGCACAGGGCGGCGAAGAACAAGCTGAACGACTACAATATCAAGACACAGAGCACCCAAAGCCAGAGAGACTACAACGCGGCGCATCCGACGGGTTCGGGGAGAAGTAGCGGCGGTGGTTCGAGAAGCGGCGGAGCGGAGTTCGGCACCCACAACCCCGGAGAGAAGATAACATGGACGGCGGCGGCGGTGAAAGGCAATGCTATCAACGACATCATAGACTATGCCTTGGCGCACGACCGGGACAATGCCGTGCGTCAGGCGCTGGGATATAGCGAGCGGAAGACCTTTGACGACATGAAGGCGGCGGTGGCGGCCTTCTTCCGCAATCCGAACATCAGCAAAGCCGAGAAGGATGAGCTGCGCGACCTGCTGCAGGCGAAGAGAGATGCGAAAGAGGCCGTGGGGACGAAGGCGCGACCATCAAACAACAATGGCAGCAACGGCAAGAGAGACTGGAATAGTAACGGTAAAAAGAACTGGTAAAATACTATCACAATGGAAGACAACAATAACAGAAGAAAAGCATACGACCGTCTATCTGAATACTACAATATGCCGAGCTATGAAGAGTTCGAGCGAGAGTTTGATGACGACGCCAAGCAAAAACAGATATACGACCGTCTGTCCGAATACTATAATATGCCGAGCTATGAAGAGTTCAGTAATGAAATGAGAGGGCAAACGCAGCCAGCTGCCGCCGCCCAGTCCGTCGCCGATGGCCGCTTCTGGAGTGCGCCGCCGCAGAAGCCTGCGCCGCAGGACGCAGGTACACGTGTGCCCTTTGCCACGGCGGAGGACGAGCGGACATACGACCGCGAGGTGTTCCGCAGGAACATGGACGCACAGCTGCGGCGCATGGAGGGCGCGGAGCAACGTATGGACGACGCCTACCAGCGTGCCGTCAAAGGCAACCAGCCTTTCGGGGACGGCAAAGTCGGAGATGTCACATACACCGACAGTGAAGGCAAGGAGCAGAAGACCAGTGTTTACTACGACAAGTACGGCAACGCGGTTGCAGGTGCATTGGGTCGGGAGATGTCCAACAACGACGAGTTGCGGTATCAGGCGTTGCTGCCGAAGCTTGAGGAAGAGTTGAACGAGGCCTATGCCGAGCGCGAACGGCTTGACAGGGAGATAGCGCGCCGCACAAAGGAGGTTGACGATGCGCATACGCCAACATTTGCAGAAAGGCTTGCAGCACAAGAAGGCGGAGGTAAAGACCCTACATTCCAGGCAAGAAGTGAAGATGCAGAACTATCTATGCTATGGGCCGCCAAACGAAACAACGAAGAACGGGTGAAGGTGTTGGAGCGCGAGCGCGACAATCCCAACTACATGCAGACGGTGGGCAAGGAGTTGACGTCGCTGAAGACGTGGGATTTCGGCCTGACAGATATACTTGATGCGGCCACGACGCAGCGGTATGGCGACAAAGAGCTGACCGGCACCGCCGCCGAGGCGCAGGAGGCCATGCTGCGCAACATGTACGCCAAAGATGTGGCGCAGCAGCGCTACGGAGAGAACGACACGAAGTGGCAGAAAGCCGGCACGACGTCGGCGCAGATGGTGCCTTTTGTGCTGGAGTTCGCCCTGACTGGCGGCGGCTTGGGTGCCGTGAAAGGCGCGACGAAACTGGCTGCCAGACAGGCTGCGAAGATAGAGGCGAAGAACATTGCAGGCAAAGCGGCGCAGTTTGTCATAAAGAATACCGGCAAAGCCGCCGACGACCTGGTGAGGGGCATCGCTATGGCCAACACCACGGGCGGCATGAAGACCGCAGCAGACATCCTCAACCGCCACCAGGGACAGATTGCGAAAGACGAGAACGGAGAGTTCGTGTTCAAGGACGGCAAGAGCTGGGGGCGTTCGATCAAGGAAGGCGAGCTGAAGCAGACCTTTGAGTATGCCAGCGAGATGTTCGGCGGGTCATTCTTCGACCCCCTCGGCAAGGTTGTGAAGAGCGGTGTGGCAAGAGGTATAAGCAAAGTCGGAGGCGAGAAGGTTACAGACATCATGGAGAGGATGGGGAGCAGCAAGTGGGCCGGGCTGCTCTCGCAGGTGGGAGTCAACGACCTGGGCAGCGAGATGCTTGAGGAAGAAGTGAATATGGCGCTTGATGCCGCCTTTGTGGGCGACACCAAGTGGAGGGACATCATAGACCCCAAAGTGCAGGGCGAGATGGCCTTCAGCTTGCTGCTGGGTGTCGGGGGTATGCGGTTGCCTCATGTGGCCATAGGCGGGGCTCGTACGGCACAGTACTACCGCTACAAGCATGCCACAGACAAGAGCGACAAGACAGCCTCGTTCCGCATGACGGCGGAGAAATGGGAGCCGTGGAAGGAGCGCATAGACACCACGGAGAACAACGACATGGGCGCTGTGTGGGCAGACATCGTGAAGAGTGACGACCTGGATGTCGAGGAGAAGAAGGCGGCGACAGAGTACATCAAGAACCTGATGAAGATGCGCGGCTACAACCTCGCCACGATGACCGAGGCGCAGCAGGAGGCATACAATAAAAAGCATGGTGTCGGCGTTAATGGAGAAAATGCTGACGGCAATGAACATACTCAAGAGAATAAGACTGAAGAAGATGCTCCGCAAGCTGGAGGGGGTGACGGTGTACGACGCCAAGGGCCGCGAGGTGCTGGCGAAGGACTACGTGGCGAGTCTGCCGGAGCGGCACAGGGAGATAGCGACGGAGTCGATATTGGAGAACTGGCGCAGGGGAGTGGAGTTGAACAACGTGGAGATTACGAGCCTGGCACGCGAGATGAAGAGGAAGCGGTTGGGCATCAAATAATAGAGAACGCCAAGAAGCAGGGCGTGTATATAGACCCTGCCACACTCGGAGAATACGGAGAGAAAAAAGACAAGCCGAGTGGAGAGAGCGTAGTGTACATAGACAAGGCGAACGGTCGCGTTGTCAAGGTCAAGGATATTTATGCCAAGTCGCCGATGAAAGGCCATCCGGCGGTGGATGCGCTGTATGAGCATGAGGCACACAGTCTGCTGTTCCCCAACAGTGCATACAAGCTGCTCGGCATCACGGAGCAGAACGGTGCGATGCGGCTTGTGTTGGAACAGCCGATTATGGGTGACGGTTTCAACATTGCTACGCCGGAGCAGGTGGAGAAATATCTCACCGGGGTGCTCGGTCTCAAGAAAGAGGACGGCTACTGGTACGGCAACGAGGACTATGCCGTCACTGACGTGGACGGTGACAACGTGCTTGTCGACGACAACGGCGACCTTTACTTCATAGACCCCATCATCAAGTTCAAGAAGCCTGCGAAAGAGGTGATTGAGCGTCTTGGCGGGGCTGTGCATGGCGACATGCGGAGCGAGGCCGGATATGCACGCGGCTATGAGGCCGACGAGCAGGGGCGCATGGATATCATGACAGAGGCAGCCATGGCCGACCCATCAGACCCCGACTACGCTGAGAAGCAGGCCGCCGTGGACGGGATGAGACAGCGTATCGAGGACGATGCGGACAATGCGGCGCAAGGTGTGTTTGCAGAGAGTGAGAGAATCCGGCACAAAGACAAGAACAATGTTGAAGACGGCACGATTGTTCCTGCCAAATGGAAAGAACTGGACGAGAACAAGAATCCCAAGGACGTATACATTGTTTCCGGTGAGGTTGTGATGAGCGAGGATGGGTCAACCGTAGACCGAGACAAGACGCTTGAGGCCAACGGCGTTGCCTCTATCGTTATATATGATCCGTCGACAGGGGAGCGGCATCAGATAGACCCAGCCGGTGATATGGGTATACTTTCAGTGGGAGAGGTGACGACGGTCGAGGACTTCGAGGCGAGGCTTGAGCGCGAGAAGCAGGCGTTTGTGCAGGCCGAGATAGAGGCAGCCAGCGGCAAGGTGACGATAGAGCCGGGTTACACCTTCAATATGGAAGACGGCAGGCAAGCCGTGGTCACCGAGGTGAACGGCGACTCCGTGGTATATGCCACCGAGGGCGGCCAGGTAGGCGAGACGTCGGTGTCCGTGGTGCAGGCGATAGCCGATGCCATGCGTCTGGCCGATTATCGGGAGCGGCATCCAGAGGCCGAGCAGCAGGCGCAAGCGGGGCGTAATGCCGAGAGCCAAGAGGCGACGGAGGCACAGCGTGAAGAAGCGACCGTCCCTGCGGATGAAAGCGCAGAGGCGTCCACGGCTCCTGCTGCAGGCGATGAGCCCATGCCCATGCGCGAAGACGGGGAGCCAGACTTCATGGCAACCACATCCGAGCGCGGACACCGATACATATATGACGAGGCGGGGTTGAGTCAGGAGGAGGCCAGTAAATTCGTGAAGGCAAACATCGACGCCGCCGAAAAGGAGTTGAAGAAGCTGGAAGGCAAAGTCCCGAAGATGGGAACGAGCCTGACAAAATACCAGCAGGAGAAGGCCGCTCATCAGCAACAGGTGGAGCAGGCACAAGCAGTGTTGGACTACTGGAACGGCGTGCGAGCCGAACAGCAGCGGGTTGTTGCTGCAGAGCGTGCAGAGCAAGCCGAGCGTGACAGAGTCGCCCACGAAGCTGCGGTGCTGGCAGAGCAGCAGCGACAGGCCGAGGAACTTGCCAAGCAGCAGGAGCAGGCCGCGAGAGGGAGCAACACTGTTGCTCCACACATAACAGAGAAATGGAATGCATCGCCCAAAGTCGAGGGTGTGGAGAACGAGATCACCCTTGCCAATGGCGAGACGGTGAAGGGCCGCTACATGCTCGTCGAGAGCGGGGCGGCCACGCCGAGCCACAATCCCAACATGGAGTTTGCCCGCAATGAAGGCTTCCCCGTAGACGAGAACGGGCAGACGGTGAACGACCGCGACTATGAGAGGGACCAGCAGGCCCAGCAGATAACGCGAGATATGGCAGACCGCTACGACAGCCGGGCACTCCAGAATGTGCCTGTTGTGAGCCAGGACGGCGTTGTGCTTTCCGGCAACGGACGCACCATGGCGGGCGAGCTGGCGGCACAGCAGGGTACCGACGGCGCCTATATCGAACACCTTAAGAAGTACCCGCAGCAGTTCGGCTTCACTGCCGAGCAGGTGGAGGCTTTCATTAATGGGGTTAATGGGCATCCTCGTGTGGTGTTTGTACCCGAGGTGGATATGCCATATACCACGGAGACCTTTGCGAAGTTCAACGCGCAGGATATGAAGAGCCAGAGCCGGACGGAGCAGAGTGTGAAGTTGGGCAAGACGGTGGACGATGCCACCTTCGGGCGCATTGTGAGGAGCATCAACGCCTTCGACACGTTGGGCGACTTCTACAACGACCCCAAGGCGGCACCTACAGCCATAGGCGAGTTGCACAAGGCCGGAGTGATAAACCAGATGCAGGTGGCCGAGATGATGGACGGCGAGAAGGTGAGCGGACAGGGCCGTCAGATGCTTGAGAACATGCTTATCGGCAAGGCCTTCGAGAGCAACCCCGACGCTGTGCGACAGCTGGCGGAGTTTCCCGCTATGCGACAGAGTGTGGTGAGTGCGCTGGCCGAGATAGCCAACAACATACACCTTGGCGAGGACTACTCGTTGGAGAGTGAATTGGCGCAGGCTATTGACCTTGCCTACCAGGCGCGCAAGAGTGGCGGCATCGGAGCCGGGGAGAAGGTGAGCGGATTTGCGAGACAGCAGAGCCTGTTCCCCTTCGACGAAGGCGAGACGGTGGCCGACTACACCAATGCCACGGTGCTGATACTGGCCGACTGCCTAAACGATGGCAGGGTGAGCCAGTTGAAGAAGGTGCTGGCCATCTACAACGACCACGCTGCGCAGAGTGCGGCAGGACAGTACGACATCTTCAGCGGCGGAGTGAAGAGCAAGGGAGAGATAATAAAAGACGTATTAAACATACTGAACAATGGAACAAAAACAGAACAACAGACGGCCCTTGCAGGGGCAGCCGAGCGACGCAAAGAAGCAGCGGGCGTTGGGCAAGATGGCACTGCTGGCGGCAGCGATGCAGGAAGCGGAGTTGAAAGAAATCGGGAAGACAATGTTCAACCGCCGTTAAGTAGCGATGCTGAGGTAGAGGAGTTGCTGGCACGTATGTCAGGCATAGCCGAGGTGATGCCAAATACGACACTGACACCCGAGACGTGGATGCAGACATTTGGCATCAACAATTCGCTTTCGACCCCGATAGGCGATGTGAAAATGGGCGAGAATCAGTATAACAAGCTTGTTGAAAAACAACGCACAAATGAGTTTGGAATGGTTGTGCGCACGTTACAGTCGCCGGACGTGATACTGGTTGAAGCAAGCGAGTCGGTTGATGATGCAGTGGAGCGCAGCACCTCTTACGTCTTTGTAAAGACATTCATCAAAGAGGACGGAACAAAGGTTGTGCGTTATGAAAGTGTAACTGTGTCGCAGGATGGGATGGAGGTTTCCATCAGTTCGCACAGGTTACGGGAAAACCAGCTTCGAGAGAAGTTGAAGAGAGATGGGTTGCTTTATAAGGCGACTGCACTCGATGCACCTGCCAATACATCCGCAGAACAACCCACCAATGGTGGCAGCCTTTCTTCGGAAACGGATGCCGAGACCGAACCTCAACAACCGAACGATGCCGTTTCAAGTGGCTCTTCGCTTTCAGCGGGCGAGACGAGCGGCATATCATCCACTGAACCTACCGGTGAGCCTACCGTTTCAAAGCGCAAAGATACGAACAATTCTGAAACTGAGCAAGAAAAAGTTGTAAGTGCCATAAAATCAGCCGAGGCGGAGGTAGATACCAACCCCACGGAAGGCCAGAAAAAGGCAGGGAACTACAAGATGGGGCACGTTACCGTTGACGGCTACGACATCACCATCGAGAACCCCAAAGGCAGTGTGCGCCGTGGTACCGACCCCAGCGGCAAGGCGTGGGAGCAGGAGATGCACAACACCTACGGCTACATACGCGGTACCGAGGGAGTGAATGGCGACCATATCGACGTGTTCCTGTCGGATGATCCGACGAGCGGCGATGTGTTCGTGGTGGACCAGGTTGACCAGATGGGTATCTTCGACGGGCATAAGGTGATGTATGGCTTCTCCGATATCGAGAGTGCGCGTCAGGCGTACCTGAGCAACTACGAGGAAGGCTGGCAGGGGCTTGGAGCCATCACGCCGGTGAGCAAGGAAGAGTTCAAGAAGTGGGTGAAGAGTTCGAAGCGTAAGATGAAACCCTTCTCGGAGTACCGCAGCGTTGAGACGCTTGGGGATGTGCAGGTGGAGAATGGGGTGAAAGGCAACTATGGCGGACCGGTGCAGGTGAGTGCGGAGGTGGAGGAAAGTGGCGATGGAGCATTCCGTAGCACTACCGCCTCGGATGGCAGTCAGCGATATATGTATAGCCAAGATGGGTACAACACACCGTGGTTTAAGACCAAAGAGGAAGCAAAGAGACGCTTCTATGAACATGAAGCCGAAGTCGAGATACAGCAGATATTGGAAACTGCACCCGACAATAACGGTCCTGTGGCGAGTGCGGAGCGCACCGATGCCATCCAAAGGATTGCGGACATGATGACCGAGGCAGAAGAGGCGTTGGAAGACTTTGTGTTGAATGATGACCAAAAGATGCGTATGGAGGCCCGTCGTGATGCAGCCGACAGATGGCTGGATGTGAATGTGTGGGGAGAGAGTGAGATGCTTACGTTGTCCGACATTGCAGAAGCGAGTGATGCTGCGGTGCCTGAAGACACCGCCACGGAACAACCCGGCGAAGAGCAGCAGGCGGGCACGGAAACAACGGAAGATGGTGGCTATGGAGCCGACAACCAGTTTGTAAGCCGAGAGCGCTACGAGGAGTTGAAGAAACGAATGCGTCGGAAGTTGGGCGGACAGATGAATATGGGTATCGACCCCGAGATACTTGCCATAGGCACCGAGATGGCGGTGTACCATATCGAAGCCGGAGCGCGGAAGTTTGCCGACTTTGCCAAGCGGATGATAATTGACTTGGGCGATGCCATCCGTCCGTATCTGAAAGCCTTCTACGAGGGTGCGCGACAGATGCCCGAAATGAGAGAGCACAAGAAAGAGATGACCTCATACGACGAGGTAGACCGCTTTGATGTCGAGAACTTCGATAAAGAGGGAGCGAAAGACCTTATCAAGACCGCAGAGACCATTGTGAGAGAGCAAGAAGTTAAGAGAGAGGTAGAAGAGGGAACGAAGAAACTTAAAGAGCGGCGCAAGACAGCAGCAACTAAGAGAGAGACCGCAAGACAGCAGACGTCGCTGTTTGGCGAAGTGGGAGCAGAGAAGCCGTCGAAAGCTGGAGTAGAACTTGTGGCGAGTTCGTTGCCGGAAGACCAGGAGATAATGAGAGGTGGGGTTGATGGGCAGAATGGGTCTAATGGGCAGAAAGCCGTAGAGGTGCGCAAGGCGTTCTCGAGGGCTGTGACCGCCGATTTGCTTGCAGCGATGGAGAGCGGCGAGAAGCCGTACCGCAGCATAGCTGACCTGCGCAAGAGGGCAGAGAGCGTTGGTATGACTGTTGATGCCGACGGGCGCGATGACATATTGCTGCAGGAATTAGTAGAAGACGGACTGGTTCGCGCAGCGCGAGAAGTTATAGAGAGCGGCAAGTATGGTGACCGTAAGAGCAAGACAGCCTATGATGCCATCTGTAGATTGTATGACTTGCAGCCCACGATATCGTTGCGCAGCAACAACCGAATCAAGATGCAGCAGTACAGCACACCGTTGCCTATGTCGTTTGTGGCGGATATGTTTGCCTACAAGCCTGGTGTAACAACCATACTGGAGCCCACAGCCGGGAATGGGATGCTGGTATTTGCCGTGCCTGCCAATGATGTTGTTGTGAACGAATTGGACAAGACCAGACTTGCCAATCTTCGCGAGCAAGGTTTCCTTGACGTGAAGAATCTTGATGCACTGGAAGCGAACTTTGGCGGCACATACGATGCTGTGATAGCCAATCCGCCTTTCGGCAATGCCGAAGCCAAGATGTATGACGGGAAAGAGATATCCGGGCTTGACCCACAGATAACGCTGAATGCGCTGTCGCATCTGAAGGCAGATGGTCGTGCCGCTATCATCATTGGAGGCAATATGGAGTATGCCAACAACGGCAGTGTGAAAGACAAAAAAGCATTCTGGACATACTTATATAACCATTTCAACGTTAAGGGAGTGGTGGATATGGATGGCAAGTTGTATGCCAAGCAAGGAACCACCTATCCTACCCGAATGATACTGATAGACGGTGTGAGAAGCGAAGAGGAACGTGCGCAGAGTACCGTCTATCCCCCGAAAAAGGAGAATGCTGTACGCAAGGCAGAAACCTTTGAAGACTTATACGAGATAGTAAATGAGATAACCCAATCAAAAGAAAAGACCAATGGCAACGAAGTATTACGCACCAGCAGCCAGCCTGTCGTGCCTGACGCTGACGCAGCGACCGGGCGCATTGACGAGGGAAGTGCTGTTAGAAAACCTAATGAGGATGCTGACGATGGACAGCACAGAGGGACACGACCGGCTAACGTCGGAGGAAGCAGAAGAGGAAATAGACAAGTTGAGCAGGAGCCAGTATCAGGCGTTACGCAAGAGAGCACAGATGGAGTTAGACAGTCCGGAGATGCAGGAGTACCTGGAGCGCAAACACCTGATGATAGGCGACCCGTTAGTGGTGGTGAACCAAGCGGAGGTAGACGTAAGGGAGATACTGGACGAGTTCACGATGCAGGAGTTCGTGACGATGGAAATGCCGGCGGTGGAGTACGATTAGTCGAAGATGCTGCCACAATGAGGCAGCACACCGAACCAGAAAAGCGCACATTTGACGAGGAGAAGCTGCCGTATAGGCCCCACAACAGTGCGTTCAGTCTGGAGAGTGTAGCCCCTGCTGCGATGGTAGAGGCGATGGACAACACCCTTTCCGAAATCGAAAGGATCTACGGACAGAGTATAGACCAGTTTGTCACCGAACAGTTGGGCTATGACAGTGAAGAGGAGATGCACAAAGCGTTGGCCGCCGAGCAGGTCGACAGCGTTGCGATGGCCTTGCACCAGATGAGCCAGGGCAACGCCCTTATCATTGGCGACCAGACGGGCGTAGGCAAAGGCCGTCAGATGGCAGCGTTGATACGGTGGGCGGTACGTGCCGGAAAGAAGCCCATTTTCATCACACAGAAAGCCGACCTATTCAGCGACATTTACAGAGACCTTGTAGATGTGGGAAGCGGTGACATGCGACCTTTCATCTTCAATAGCGACGGAGCCATTGTAGACAGCAATGGTGAGGTTGTCCACAAGCCGCTTTCGTCGAAAGAGCAGTTGAAAATCTTTGCCGAGGGCGAGTTGCCCGAAGGCTATGACTTTGCTGTGCTAACCTATTCGCAGGTGAATACCGGTGACAGAATATCGCGCGAGACCAAAGATGCCAATGGCAAGCGACTGAGCAGAGGCAAGTCGGCGAACAAGGACAACAGAGACAAGCCCGCACCGAAAGCCGACTTCCTGCGTCAGATATCCAGAGACAACTATCTGTTCCTTGACGAGAGCCATACGGCAGCAGGAGACAGCAATATCGGAGCCTATATCCGCAGCATCATAGGAGTCAAGGGCGACGGCGTGAAGGCGGTAACCTTTGCGAGCGCCACCTTTGCCAAGCGTCCCGACACGATGCCGATGTATGCGTTGCGTACGGCTATGAGCCAAGCCAATGTAGAACCCGACAAACTTATCAGCATTATAGAGAAAGGCGGTGTGACCCTGCAGGAGATAATGAGCCGAGCCCTAACGGAGAGTGGGCAGATGGTTCGCAGGGAGCGAGATATGAGCGATGTCCGTACCGATTGGGAGACTGTCACCGACCCTGTCACCGTGAAGCGAGCCAGAGACAACTACGACAAGACCATTGAGGCCTTTAATGCCATCATCAAGTTCCAGGAGGACTATGTGAAGCCGATGATAGACCAGTTGGATGCGGCGATAGCAGACCGAATGGAGACCGCCCAGGTGAAGCGAGGCACCAACAAGATGGGCGTTGAGAACGTGCCGTTTGCCAGCAAGACCTACAACTACACCAAGCAGTTGATGTTGGCCCTGAAAGCCGATGCCATAGTAGACAGAGTGGAGCAGGAAATCAAAGCCGGTCGTCACCCTGTCATTGCATTAGAAAGTACGATGGAAGCCTCGTTGAAAGACTATGCCATAGGCGAAGCCATCGACGAGCCGACATTCAGTGCCAGCCTTTTGAGAGGACTTGACAACTGTATGCAGTACACCATCAAAGACGAAGACGGCAAAGAGACTCATCGCAGATACAAGCCCAGCGACCTCGGTCCCGAAGGGGAGCAGGCCTATTATCAGCTTCAGGACCTCATCCGCGAAGCCACCAAAGATGTTTTTATCAGTCCGTTGGATGCCATCATCGAGGACCTCAACAGACGAGGATACAAGGTTGGCGAGCTGACTGGACGCAATGTGTATGCCGAGCGAGACAGCGACGGCAAGATTATCGTCAAGCGCCGTACCGACAGAGACAAAAAGCGTATGCAGCGCGAGTTCAACAGTGGAGCATTGGATGTACTCATATTGAACAAGAGCGCATCCACCGGCATCAGTCTGCACGCGTCGTCGA
>Ga0326513_10001882_pt1 | contig 15798 bp, 11 predicted proteins | sample 2_2465_0518_D_FD_203654 | JGI IMG/M metagenome (GOLD analysis project Ga0326513, IMG submission 203654) | Bovine rumen microbial communities from UC Davis, California, United States - 2_2465_0518 | ecosystem: Host-associated > Mammals > Digestive system > Stomach > Rumen | place: USA... | reverse complement strand
TTTTTTTAGAATATTACTGTCCGATAAACCTCTGTAACTTACCTTCCATCAAGAAATTGAATCTTGGTAAGCCTATGAATAATACAAAAACAATAAAAACCCCTTAATGTCTTAGAGTCTCGTTCCTCGCCTCTTGCTGCTATGCGTATTTCTTTTTTCTGGTAAGCCCTTGGGCTTCCCGAAAAACAAATCCACATATCAGGCCTGCGGCAAGACATTAAGGTTAAAAACAGGAAAAAGCATATAACCATCAGCGTAAGGTTGTGATTGGCTTTTTTATGTTTTTTTCTGGTTTTTGTTTTTACCGGACAGCAATAAAAAAAATCAAGAGAGTTGAAAGAGGGGGGTGCACTTTTACCGGTTTTATGCATATAACAACCTGATAATCAAAAGATAACGAAGCGTGCACCTCCCCCCTAAAACAGAATGATGGGGTGCACTTGTTTTAAGGGGGAGGTGCACTAAACGTAAATCGCTGATTATCAATGTATATAAGCCGTTTTTTATTAAAAGTGCACCCCCCTCTTTGAACTCTCTTGATTTTTTTCAAAGCAAGGGTATTACACCAAATTTATTACATCCATCATGCCCTGATTTTCTCCTTCAAATCATCGCTCTTTCCTACGTTCTTTCTGCCTTCACAGTAGGTCCGTTGTAATACCGTTATAAAACCGTTCTAAGTCCGTTCCTGAGAATAGGCGAAAAATGGGATTTGCAAGGGAATCACATAGGACTTACATAGGAATTAGACTTTCTGTGTTTTTTCTTTGGCATTATCATGGAAATTGTGTATCTTTGCACTCGAAGAATCAGAGACCGTGCTCCAGCCTTTATGAAGAATCTAGGCTTACGCCGCTCTTTTATCAAAAGACGCTCAAACGTGTGAGGTGCTATGCACGTTGTCACTCGAAGAATCAAATATTATTATTCATATTAATTATGAATTTGAGAGAAGATTATATTCCTTTAGTTAATCGGATTAGGGAGATTGGTACTGCTGGTTTACCTAAGGATAGTCATATTATATTATATGGCTCAAGAGCGCGTGGGGATGCAAATGATGACTCCGACTGGGATCTTCTTGTACTTCTTGATAAAGAAAAGATTGAACAGTCTGATTATGATGGTATCTGCTATGATCTTACGGCTTTGGGATGGAGGCTTGGAGAAATGATAATCCCAGTTCTTTATACTAAAGATGAATGGAAGAAAAATTCGTTTACTCCATTTTATAAGAATGTTGTATCTGAAGGAATAGAAATAGTATGAGTCTTACTAACGAGGAACGTCAAATAATGGTTCGCTTGGAGATGGAAAAAGCTGACCGCTTTTTCTTGCAAGCAAAGAAGAATGCAGAGATTCTCGAATGGGATGTGGTGGCAAATAGATTGTATTACGCCCTGTTTCATGCTGTGTCCGCTTTGTTGATTCATGATGGTCACAAAGTTGGTTCGCACAAGGGAGCGGTGATGGTCTTTGGTCATCATTATGTAACAACTGGCATATTCTCGCCACAGGAGGGACGCTTTTATTCTCAGTTGCAAACAATGCGTGAGAAAGCTGATTATAACTCGGCATGGCAAACTACCGAAGACATTATTTCGCCTGTTATTTTGCCTGTTGGTCAGTTTATCGACAAAATCAGGATTCGTATTAAGGATATGTTACATGATTGACCTTCTTGGAAAATCCTGTTGGGGTGTTCGTATTACTTATATCCACGTCTCATGTTATCAATGATTGGTAAATAATTCCTTCCCATCACGTAAGTGATGGGGGAGTTTTTCTGTAGAATTTTTTGTCCTTAGTGTGCGTTTTGACCATGAAAAAACATCTTTTTTGTTGAGGAAGAGAGAAAATTAGAGATTTTGGATAGAAAATTGTAAAAATATTTTGTGTTTTGGCGAAAATAATGTAATTTTGCATTGTATGATTCGAGTGATATTTCGGATACGTACAATTACACTTAATCCCTTTCAAAAATATAAAACCTTATTGTCTTGATGAAAAATATAATTAATAAAATTATAGTTGCATTGTTAGTTGTTGCAATGTTTCTCATTATGTCGATCTCCGCACATGCAGAGACAGGTAATCGCTATATCTTTACTTCTGCGAGTTTACCGTCTGCTATTACGTGAGTTCCCCGACAGATAGTAATGAACAGCATTTGACTCTTCCCCCCAAAAATGCTTTGATATATTAACTATAAAAGATTTATAGTACTATGAAAAAAGAATACCTAAAACCTACAACAAGATTTCACGAGTTGAGATGTAGTCGAATTATGAATGCGTCACAAGCTGGAGAAGAAGGAAAACTCCAAATTGGTAACTCGTTTTTTGGACCAGATTATGATTCTGATTCTGATTCGGATGGTGACTATTTCTATAATCCAATTGTTGTTGAATGATATTATTAACTGCATCTTTTATGGATGCAATCTTTATAAAAAATGATATGCAGGGCCTTGTCATTAAATTGAGATGGCAGGGTTATCTTATTATGAACTAAACCAAACTTTATTGTTTCAATGAAAAATAAACTTGATAAAATCATTGTATTGTTCTTCGTTCTTGCAATGTTCTTTCTTATGTCTGTCTCCGCACATGCAGATACAAAGACTTGTTATTTCTTTGATCCTGAGACCAGACTGTCTGAGATCAAATTGGAAAGCATGACGATTACCCCGACAAATGTTAATGGTTTGATAACTTCAGATTCTCGAAAGATATTTAACGAGGATGTTTCTTGTTTCGCAAGAGTTCGTGAGGATCAGAATAATGCCACTAAATTCTCTATAGAAACGCAAAGCAAGGGCGTATTGCTTGTATATTATGTGAGAGCATTTGACGGAGATGAACCGATGGCGAATGATGGTAATGACTTGAAAATAAATGGTGTAGATGGTATTGTAGAGTATTCGGAAATAGCGTTACAACCTAAGCCTCAAAGCCGTGGTGTGAAATTTTTTATACTTGATGTTGGTACATATACTATGACAGCACCAGGATATACCTGTGGCGTATATGGTTTTGTGTATATGCCTGGCAATGTGGCAGCATACGATTCCAAAGAAGATGTAGGCCTGATTGGACAATACTGTAAAGATAGTTTTGACAATTTACCGATTCTATCAAAAACGAAATGGCATTTCGGTGGGTGGTATAAGGACGAGGCTTATACTCTGAAAGTGAATGAAGGGGACGTTATAACTGAGCCTTCTGTTATCTTTGCCCATTGGACAAGAAGTGTTTGGGATTTTGAGGAATATTCCAACATGACACTTATGAATAAAACGCTTGATTATGATGGAATTCTTATAAAAGGTTCTAAAGATGGTGATGGCTCATATACAACTATTTCTGCTGATAATGTTCTAAAGTTGTATTCTACAAGTACAACAGAGAAGAACTGTGTTGTTTTTACTCCTGAATATGACGGTGAGATGACTGTGACGTATGCTTCAACGGGTAGTGGAGAACGGAGAATATGTGTAATAGGAACGGATGTCGTTAATGATACCAATAGTCCGAGTGTGATTGCATACGGCGAGAGTGATTGCCTGGATGCTAATCCGGTATGGAAAACCCTTCAGGCAAAAATGAAGGCTGGCGTCACATATTACATATTTAATGTAAATGGTGGTATAAAGATAGACAAGATGCAGTATCAGATAAGTGCCGCTTCTGCTGTTGATGATGGAGATAACGTAACTCTTACGACAACTGCCAATATGCAGGGGTGGAGACCGTTCTATGACGCATATAATAGCTATACCGTTGACAACAATACGAATGTGTATGTGGTAGTGGAGAAAGATGGGGAGGATGCTGTGAAACTCGCTAATAGGACAGGGGAGAAGGTGCCTGTGAATTGTCCTGTCATTCTGCATACGAATAATGTTCAGGAAGACGGAACCTACCTGATAACAATGACAAAGGATGCAACGCCTTATGAGTATGAAGGAAATGATAATCTTCTGAGTGCTTCCGTTACCGGAACGCCTGTTGATGCATATCGCCTTGGATATCGTGCAGGAGAGGGTAATGGTATAGCATTCTATCCTTGGAAAGCTGACACTCCAAGTGCTGGTGTTGTGTATTTGGATTTATCGAATATTAATACCGCCAAGATTGCATTTGAAATAGAGGAAAGTACAACGGGAGTAGTTTCTATTCGCGATAACCATGATAAAGGAGATAATATCTTCAACATTAACGGACAGCGTTTGGAAGTCCCTCAAAAAGGCTTTAACATAATTAACGGTAAAAAGGTTATAGTAAAATGAAAAAGGAATACCAAAAACCGACAACAAGATTTCACAAGTTGAGATGTCGTAGTATGGTGACACAGTCACCAAATGAAGCAAAAATCCAAGTAAGGAAATCGGATGAATACTCTGACACAGAATGGGGCGACTGATAAAAACGATACCCCCACCGCTTTCGTGGTGGGGGTATCGTTCCTGTATCTTTTTTACATCGCTGTCTCTGGTGGTGTGTAGGATGCTACGGTGGTAGCGCCTTGGCGGTCGATGATGAGCTGAACGAGCGTGAAGTCATCGTATGACTCATCTGGACTTCCGATACTTGCCACGAAATAGAGGTGGTTCGCATCGCTCTTGTCGTATGCCATGCTGATGAACACTCCGTTCTCCTTTGTGTCACGATTCAGAAGACCTGAGAAACTGCTCTTCGTGAATGTCTGTGAGAAGAACTGTGAGCCGTCGGTACGCGTGATGGTCAGCTCGATACGGTTGTCGTGGAAGAGTGAGTCATGGTTCTCAACATCCTCAAGACTTGTATCGGCTGCACGACGGATGGAAAAGTTGTATTTGCTTCCTGCCCAGTTGGCTGTGCCGGAAGTTGACTTTGCCGCCATGCTCGTCGCCTTGCTCTTCGGTTTCTCGATTATCTTCTCAATCATGATATCCTCATCCTGCTGCTTGTTCTTGCAGGATGTTAGTGAACCGGCTATCGCCAATGCACATGATAGGCTTAGTATAATATAGATTTTATTCATTGATCTTGGATTTGCTGAGTGACAATGTGCGAAGCATTATCGCACGAAAGCAAAAGTGCTTGTCAGCCCTAAAGGATGGCGCACGGTCTCAGATTTGCTGAGTGACAATGTGCGAAGCATTATCGCACGAAAGCAAAAGTGCTTGTCAGTCCTAAAGGCTGGCGCACGGTCTCAGATTTGCTGAGTGACAATGTGCGAAGCATATCGCACGAAAGCAAAAGTGCTTGTCAGCCCTAAAGGCTAGCGCACGGTCTCAGATTTGCTGAGTGCAAAGATAGCGATTTTATTCGATAAAGGCTTGTGCGAAATGTTAAAATGTCTAAATTCTGATAAAAACAAAATTGAAATTGTGTATCTGTCACGTTTTTCAATTGAATAGCCGAAATATGCAAGTCATGATTATGTCAGAAATGGCAAGATGCATGCGAAGTAAAGCATAAAAGTCGCTAATTGTTAATAATTAAACGTTTATTACGAAAAAAGTGAAAAAATGTTTTGTCGTTTCTTTTCTTTTCCGTATTTTTGCAGTTGAATTTTCGTTTTTCAAAAAAACTTACCTAAGGATAATTTAGGAGAACATACAATTATGGAGCATGTGCGGCAACTCACAGAACTAGAGATTAACAGTAGGGCTGAGGAAGTCTTTACTGCTATGTCACCACGATGTACCATCGAAGAGATGGAACTGATGAGGCGTGCTTATCAGCTTGCACATGATGCCCATGCCAACCAGAAGCGAATGACGGGTGAGCCGTATATCATCCATCCTATTGCCGTGGCAAGAATCGTGGCTGTGGAAATGAGGCTCAGCGCTCCCCCTGTATGTGCAGCTTTCCTTCATGATGTGGTAGAGGATACCGAATATACCGATGAGGATATGCGACGCCTCTTTGGTGATGACGTGGCTTTCCTCGTGAGGGTGGTGACGAAGCAGAAGAAGCCTAACTATGCCATGTCGAAGCAGTTGGATAATTTTAGGCAGATGCTTGACTCCATGCACTACGACGTGCGTGCCATTCTTATAAAGCTTGCCGACCGTCTGCATAACATGCGAACGCTTAGCAGTATGCGACCGGCCAAGCAGATGAAGATTGCGGGAGAAACCGACTATTTCTATGCTCCGCTTGCCAACCGCCTTGGCTTCTACAATATCAAGATAGAACTGGAGAATCTGTCGTTCAGGTACAGATGTCCGCAGGTATATGAGAATATCGTACAGCTTATAGAGAAAGAGAAAGAACGTGACAAGATACGTATGGCATCATTCTCGACAAAGATTGATGAGGTGCTTAATGCCAACGGCATCCGTTTCCGTCGTGAAGTGGCATATCGTGCTCCATACAGCCTTTATCGCAAGATGAAAAACACGAAGGTGGATTTCGAGCATGTTGAAGGACGCCATTTTACCAGAATAGTATTTCCGGAGGATGTATATGTATCAGAGAAGAATATGTGCCTGAACATATACTCATACCTTACGAATTGTTTCCGCGAGAAATCGGGTTCGATGATTAACTACATCGACCAGCCAAAGAGTAACGGTTATCAGAGTTTCCACGTGCATCTGCTTTCCGACTATGGAGTATGGGAGGAGGTGCATATCTCAAGTGAGAGGATGATTGTCAACTCCCGACTGGGTTGTGTTGCCCGCAGAAGGGACAATGATATCAGCGCATGGATTGATTCCATGAGAAATGTGCTGAAGGATGTAGCTAACAGCGCTCAGGAAAATGAGGATGGTGATGCTTACTTCATAGAGTCGGTGAGGAGCCAGTTCTATAACGACGATATCACATGCTACACACCGCAGGGTAGGGCATTGCGACTGCCGAAGGATTCCACCGCGCTCGACTTTGCATATAACATTCATACCCAGGTGGGTATGCACGCTAAGTATGCTAAGATTAACGGACATCTTGCATCGGTGAAAACAGTTCTTCATCGCGGTGACTGCGTGGAGGTGGGAACCGATGAGAGCGTGACGCCAAAGGAGGACTGGCGCGGTAGTGCCAAGTCATACAAGGCTTTGAGACATATACATCAATTCCTTGAAAGGCAGCCTAAATCGCAGTATAGCAGATGCCCTATATGCCATCCTATACCGGGTGAGGAGGTTATAGGTTTCACTGAGAAAAACGGAATGATTAGTGTGCACCGTAGGGATTGCTCAGAGGCAATAGCAATGTCCTCAAGGTATGGCGACTCCATCGTGGCTGTTGATTTCCAGGCAGAGGATTCCGTTCTCTATCCTGCAAGTGTCACGGTTCATGCCGTGGATAGACAGCACCTTCTCAGCGACCTCATTGACAGTATATCAAATAAATTCCGACTATCCATAAACAGCCTTCACACGGTTACGGAGGATGAGATTGTTACCTGCACGGTGAACTTCTCCGTACACTCATTCGATGAGCTTCAGACTATCGTTAACACCATCTCTGATATTCCTGATGTGGATGAGGTGAAGTATAAGAATGATTAGTGGCCTCTCCCCCCGCCCTCCCCCGTAGGGAGGGAGCCGGATTGCGAAAGAATAATATACAAAGCCGCTTAGGGATTGCTCCTTAAGCGGCTTTTTAATTTATTGTTTTGACTGAATCTTAATCATAGAATCCTGGCTGCTTGTATTCTATGCCGAGTTCCTTATCTACAGTTGCCATAACACCCTGAATCTGGCCCATAGCAAACATACGGCCGAGGAGTGTATAGCCGGCATTGTGACCGTGGTTGGTCTCATCGAATACGCCTCCTGGCTCATCGGTGAAGGTCATGCCGTGGTCAACACGCATTGGGAGACGGCGACCGGAGTTGCACTTACCTTCTGCCTCTGCCTTCTCGAAGATACGGGTAAGCTCGATGAGGTTTCCACGACCGCCAAGGTGGCTTGCCTCTGTGAAGTTGCCGTTAGGGAAAATGTGGCAAGAGCGGAGGTGAACGAAGTGTGTGCGGTCAGCAAACTTCTCTGCCATAGCAACACAATCGTTATGCTCACCTGCTGAGAATGAACCTGCACAGAATGTGAGACCGTTATGCTTGTTTGGAACAGCATCGAGGAACCACTGGATATCCTCTGTGTTGCCAACGATACGTGGCAGACCGAATACAGGATAAGGAGGATCGTCAGGATGAACGCACATATTGATGTCGTACTCATCGCATATAGGCATGATAGCCTCGAGCCAAGTCTTCATGTTGTCCTGAAGCTTAGCCTTGTCGATGTCCTTATAGAGGTCAAGGAGATCACGGAACTTCTGAACAGGAGCTGAATCACCCTCGCTGAAGTTGCCTGATACGAAGCCCTGAGTCTTGATGATGATGTTCTCAACCATTGCGTGGTCGAACTCAGGAGTTGCCTTTGCCTTGATAGCGTCTGCCTCTGCCACGAGGTCACGTCCCCACTTGTGAACCTTTGAGAACTCAGCCCAGTCGGCACGAGCAGCCTCACGCTTGAGGATGTATATATCGAAATATGCAAACTCGCCCCAGTTCATGTAGAGGTTGGTTGCACCATTTGGGTTCTCGTGCTCAAGGTCGGTACGTGCCCAGTCGAGTACTGGCATGAAGTTATAGCAGATGCACTTGATACCTTCCTCACCGAGGTTGCGGAGGCTCTGCTTGTAAACCTCAATCTGATGGTCACGGTCAGGACCGCCATACTTGATGGTCTCAACTACCGGAAGTGACTCTACGACGCTCCACTTCATTCCGTAAGACTCAATGTACTCCTTGAGCTCATGAATCTTCTCGCGTGTCCATACCTCGCCGAGTGGCACGTCATGCAATGCTGTAACGATACCCTCAACGCCTATCTGCTTTAACTGTGCAAGAGTGATCTTATCCTTCTTGCCAAACCATCGCCATGTTCTTTCCATAGAAGCCTAACCAAGTCTTCCCAAACGGGTAGTCCGATGTTGATAACATCGGAGTATGTGACCAAATGTTTTATAGTAATTATCCCTATTGGGGCTTGGCTTTATTTTTTGTTATTAATTTTTATTGTGATATTATGAACCTAACAAGAACTTCCCAAAGAGTAGAATGTGATTGAAAATACTATCAAACATCCTTCCCTTTGGGAAGGCTTGGTTAGGCCTTACCTTACTGACACATACTTATGCAACGTCTTCCTTACTGCGCCATTGCCGGCATAGAGCTCTTTGACGTAGCCCTCAATCTGCTCGCCGAGACCAGCCTCGTAGAGGTCGAGACCGAAGACATCCTTGCGAGAGAAGAGCTGCTTGAGGCAAGAGAAATCCTGATTTGCCTTGCCGATCTCGAGAGGAGCAACGATAGCCTGAAGCTCTTCGAGCAATGGGTCTGTAGAAGGCTCGAATGCCTTGCCGTTGTCATCGATACCCTTGAGGTAACGTGCATAGCCAGCAAGTACGAGAGGAATGAGCTTGAGGTTATCCATATCAAGACCGCGTGCGATATACTTCTTGATAGTCTCACCGAAACGGATTGGGAGTTTCTGAGATGTATCAGTAGCGATACGCTGTGGCGCATCTGGCATGAATGGGTTAGGAAGACGCTTGTTGATAACAGTACCGATGAACTCGTATGGGTTGAGAACGCCCGGATCAGTAACAACAGGCATAGCCTCTATATAACCTATCTTCTGGATGAATGCGCGGAGATCATCGTCTGCCATCTCTGCAGAGATAAGGTCGTAGCCGAGCATACAGCCGTAGATTGACATTGCTGTGTGGAGTGGGTTGAGACAGGTTGTAACCTTCATGGTCTCTACCTGGTCAACGGTCTCGCGTGTGGTATAGAGGGCACCGCCAAGCTCCAATGGTGGGCGACCGTTTGTATAGTCATCCTCACAAACGAGGTACTGAACTTCCTCAGCATTAACGAATGGGGCTGTGAATGTCTTCTTCTCTGTAATGATGGTGTTGTTATCCTCGAAGCCGTCCTCTGCAAGCATAGCCTGAACCTTCTCGTGTGGACGAGGGGTGATCTTGTCAATCATTGACCAAGGATAAGAAATCTTCTTGTTGTCCTTGACGTATGCAAGGAACTCCTTTGGAGCAAGACCGTCATTAACCCACTTCTCTGCGTATGCGAGAACGCCAGCCTTTACTTTGTCACCGTTGTGTGAGCAGTTATCGGTTGACTGGAGTGTGAGTGGGAGCTGACCTGCCTTGAAACGCTCAAGGAGTAATGCTGTGAGCTTACCCATAGCGAATACTGGTGTGAGACCGCGCTCAAGATCGGCAGGTGCCACGCTGTAGCCCTTCTCTGTGATGGTGAATGTAACCATCTGGAGTGTAGGAGCCTTGAAGATTTCCACGAGACGAGCCCAGTCCTCAGCGAACTGGAAGTCTGCCTTGAGTGACTCAGTGACAGATGCGATGACCTTCTTCTCGATAGTGCCGCTTGACTGGAGGCTGACCAAGAGTGAGAGGTTGCCGTAAGGACGGTAAGCCTTGTCGATAATCTCGTAGTCGAAGCTCTCTGCCACGATTACACCACGGTCATACTTGCCAGTGTTAAGAGCATCGTTGAGAATAGCGGCAGGGAATGCGCGGAAAATATTTCCTGCACCGAAGTGAACCCAAGTTGGCTCGTCGTGAGTCTTCTTGGCAACTGCAGCGATATCATACTTAGGAAGCTCGTAACCCTTGCTTTCCCATTCTGCAACATTAGCGTTGCCTGATAGAATTTCAGTAAGTTTCATAAATTAGATTTATGTCTTTATATATTATAATTTTTTAAACGCAATGAATTTCCGCGCAAAAGTACTAATAATTTATGAGATAGCCAAATAAAAAAGTGAAAAAACTCATAAACTGCCCTTTGCCTGTCATTGCGAGGCATTCTCAGGCACATACTCAGACATTATCAATAGCGGACTTCCACTAAAAGCGAATGGAAAATCTGCTTTTATCACTTCGGGCTTTTCGTGTCATTCCCCTTGTTACTGTCATTACCGTCTTTCGCCTCGTCCTTATGAGAACTGGTGTCCGTAGGAGTGGTGAGGGGTGCCTTCTTCTTGAACTTATCCGGCAGATAGTATCCTAAGTGCGGAGGCTGATTGTATGCCACGTTCTGCCATGCGACACACATACGGTAGATGTGGTCGTGCATAGGTGTTACGACACGATACTGGGTCGGGAGATTGGTACTGAACACATTCAGGTGGGCATTGTCAGAACCATCATATAGAATAATCTCTTCGCGCCAGTCTCCAAATAGGTCTGCCTGCAGGCATGGTGTTGCCTTTGTACCATTACAAGAGGTAGAATAACCCCATTCGTGGAAGTCCTTACCGTTAATCTTGATACGCTCCACGTTATGACCAGTCCATTTGGCAACGTAATACTGATAGTACGGTATAGGAGTCTCTCCCGCCGCGCCTTTGTTTACGGAATTACCAATCAGCTCATCATATAGGTCGCCATCCCAATAAATACGGAAATTGATAGGGATGGAGTTCTTTGTTGTTGTAATCTCATTGCCTTTGCAGTCGTGCACAACCTTGTGTGAAGAGCTCCAGAACTCCATACCGCGATGCAGAGAGTCAATATCAGCAGCCAGTCCACGACCTGTGTCGCGCTCACCATGTTCACGGAAGAGCATCTCTCCTGTGCGTGCATCACGAAGGGAAACGCCGAAAGGCTTTACCTCATGTGGCATGAAGTATTCAAGTCCTGGACGGTCAGGGTCAATGTCTGCCAAATGAACGGCATCACCGTGTCCAAGTTTAGTGGTGTAGAGAAGTGAACCGTCATGGTCAAGGGCTGCCGAGCCGAACATGATCTCGTCATATCCGTCACCATCAACATCGCCGACTGCTATGCCGTGGGCACCCTGTCCGTATATGCCTTCGCCAGGTTTCTCACTCTTATGGAACCATTTGTCAACGATATGCTTGCCGTCAAACTGTACAGCCCAAGCGTATGCCTTGGTGTAGTAGCCACGGAAGAATACCGCACTTGGGGTATTCTCAGGACCGTCAAGGAATGCCACGCAGGCAAGGAAACGGTCGCCACGATTGCCTTGTAGTGGAGAGCGGTCGCCCCAGCCATTACCGTCATATTCCGGTTCTCCGCCAAGACCAAAGGCACGGTTAGGGTTATAGTAAACCGTATGGATGGCGTGTCCGTCAATACCTGAGAATACGGTTAGGAACTCTGGACCATGCAGGATACGTCCGTTTGCCATGGCGTATGAGATCTTGTCGTTTGTCTTGCGTATCTCCTTGTCGGTTGCAGCTCTGCTGACATACTTGCCCTTGCCATCCTTTGAACCAGGTGCGGTCTTGCATATGAGTTCTGCCTTTCCGTCACCGTTAAGGTCATAGAATAGGAACTGTGTGTAATGGGCACCGGCACGAATGTTTGGACCGAGGTCTATGCGCCAGAGCGGCTTACCTGTATATTGGGTGGTATTTCCGTAGTGCATCTTATAGCAGTCGAGATATACATGACCTGTATGACCGTCCTGTGAGTTATCGTGAGAGTCGGAAGGATCCCACTTAACCAATAGCTCATACTCTCCGTCACCGTTTATATCGGCTACGGAGCAGTCATTTGGCGTGTAGGTGTATGCCTTTCCGTTAGGAGCCACGCCATCTACGGGTTTGTCCAAAGGAATGGAGATATACGGCTTGTCCCAAACCATGAGAGGCTTGCTGGCGTATTTCGTTCCGAGTTTGCGCGTAATGAGGGTGTATTTACTTGTGCTTGTTCCGAGGGTATCAGTTACACATGTTGTCTTCGTTATGTTTGATGCTATCAGTTCGCCGTCGCGCAACAAGTCGAAAGATATGCTTTCGGGGTCGGTTGAAAGGTATCTCCATGAGATGAAGTTGCCTTTCTCGCAAGGTATCGCAACGGCACCTCGCGAGAGTGGCTCTATGTCTTTCTGTCCGTAAATGGAAACAGTAAACAGTAGCGCTATTAGTGTGTTCAATAGCTTTTCATACATAATAGTATGGAGATTATTGGTGGTATTTTATCCTTTTTGACGTATTGGATGCGTGAAGACGAATCTTGCACCATCACTGTACTTTGTGTCAAGCCATATACGTCCGCCAAGGTTTTCTATTATACTGCGTGTGATGGAGAGTCCCAGACCTGTTCCCTGCTTGAAGGAGTCTATCTGTTTGAATCTCTGGAACACGAAATCGGCTTTGTCAGCCGGTATTCCGCAGCCTGTATCGGTTACGCTGATGCGTATCTCGTCTATTTTCATAGAATTCTCTATAGCCACGGTTATCGTACCGTGCTCTGTGAATTTCTTCGCATTGGTCAGCAGGTTGTTGAACACCTGATGCAGACGTAGCACGTCTGTCTGTACTGGAACCGTATGCTCAGGTAGCTTCGCTATGATGCTTACCTCTGTACTTAGGTTGGCTCGTGCCGATTCTACGGCAGTCCTGCATATCTCAACCATGTCGGCATCTACGATGTTGAACTCCATGCTCTTTGCGTCCATCCTCGAAATCTGGAGTATGTCGTTCACCAAATTGAGAAGCGTGTCGCTGTTCGTCTTGATATATACGCCATATTCCTGTTTCTCCTCATTACTTAGCGGTATCTCCGGCTCTGTGAGCAATTGCGAGAAGCCTACAATGGCATTCAGAGGTGTGCGTATCTCGTGACTCATATTGGCGATGAAAGCCGACTTCATTGCGTTTGCTTCCTCAGCCTTGTCGCGTGCTATCTCCAGTTCGTGACCACGGTCAATGAGCTTCTTCTCCAGTTTCTTGCTCAGAATCAGATAATGGAGCGATATCGTGAGTGCCGTTACGAGGAATATGAATATTCCGGCAGCCCATGGAAACCATTCTGCATCTATTATGCTTTCCGGTTCGTTGACTAGGGTATAGTCCTCGGGGATTTTTTCCTTTGATGTGCCGAATTCCTTCAGCTTGTTGTAGTCGAACTGATAGATGTTGTTGAGCATGTGAAGCCCGGGGGCGAGTCCTGTCTGCTCGTATTTGATTACATCATCGGCAAGTTCTGCACCAACATTTTGGAAATCAGGAATGTATCCGCCTATTGCCCAGTCGCCAAGACCTGTGCTTGAGAGCGATATTGCAGGTATCTTCCTGTTGCTGTTGCCCAATGACACGGTAGTGTTTGAAAGCGTCAGGGTCTCGGAGTTGTCCATTCTCCATGTGCCTATAAGAATCGCCTTCTTGCCTTTGATGTCGTGAATGGCGTTATTGACCTCCTGAAACGACAGGCTGCGTCCGTCAAGATATTCAATCTTATAGTGAGGGTGACTCTTCATGACCTGTCGGAAATGTGCCTTTAGTGTCACACCGCCTATCGTGTTGTCGGAGAGGAACACCAGGGAATCCCTGTCGGGATATAGGTTATGGAGCAGTTCGAGGTTGACTGATATGTCAAGCTTGTAAACGCATCCGCCTACGATTCTGTAGTCCTTGTAGTCCTTGTTCAGGTAGTAGGACCTTGGTTCCCATGTCTTGATGTCGATGTTCTTATCCTTTGGCAGTCTTATGATATTGTTGCTTCTGATACCCACTACAACAGGGGTAGCCCTGATTTCCTTAATGGTTGTGGAGAAGAAGGCAGTAGAAGCCTCATTTCCCAGAAGCACTATCATGGATGGCTTTTGCCCGTCTGCATAGTACTTGCTCAGAAGTTTCCATAGATTCTCTTTCCATTCTGTGGCTTCTGCAAGTATTCCGCAGTTCATGTTCTCAATCCTTATGTTGTCTCCATCTCCTCCTCTGGATTTGTATCTTTCGCAGAACTCGTCGATGGTGGCTTTCATACGCTCCTCGCCCGGATTGTATGATGAAACAATCACAACAGGTCCCTTAACCTTTGCCTCCGCGCGTAATGCAAATAGTGATGCCATAGTGACTATGGACAATATTATGCGGAGAATATGTGATTTTAGGACAGTGGTCATTCTTGCTTGTTTTTCCTTGTTTTTTATGGCGTGCGAAAGCAATCCCGCACAAATTAGTCGTTAGTTGTTAGGTGGACTCTAAACTTCTTATCTCTTGGAGCGGCGCGCCATTCATACATGTCCGGGAATATTCAGTCTCCGATTTCCCTGCGGGGGGGACTCCGATGCTGACAACTTCGGATTGTGTGTTAGCGCGAGGGGAAAAGCCGCTATTGAGTGCAACGTGCCAAGCATCCTCGCACGAAAACAAAAGTGCATGTCAGCCAGTAGGGCTGGCGCACGTTCTTTGATTTGTTGAGTGCAAAGATAGGAATTTATTCCTAATTCTCCAAATAAATATGGCAGAAAATCACAATGATTATGCAATAATTTGCAAAAATTATGAGTGTAAGTCGTACTATCATCTAAAATCATGTTTTTTGTGATGTCGATTTAGCAATTCAAGATTACAAATTTCATACTCATGAAAGAAAGGTTCTTATCCATGATTTACCCGATTTTCACGTTAATTAATAGCATAAAAAAGGGAAATATGTTATTTTTTGTCCATTTTTTCAAAGAAAAATACTATCTTTGCATCTTGCTAAACCATATACAACGATATAATCCCAAACAACAAAGAAATGACTTACAAGAAATCTGTTCTATTAACCGGTTGTGCTCTCTTTGCATTGGCAATTCAGGCACAGGTAACTATCGACATCGATACCCAGCAGCGCGGACCAAAGGTTAGTCCGATGCTCTATGGAATATTCTATGAAGATATCAACCACGCAGCCGACGGCGGCATCTATGCCGAGTTGATACGCAACCGCTCGTTTGAAGACGGACCACGCTATGGCGCCCCTGCCGATATGCAGGGATGGACGACCGATGCTA
>Ga0326513_10001881_pt1 | contig 15799 bp, 11 predicted proteins | sample 2_2465_0518_D_FD_203654 | JGI IMG/M metagenome (GOLD analysis project Ga0326513, IMG submission 203654) | Bovine rumen microbial communities from UC Davis, California, United States - 2_2465_0518 | ecosystem: Host-associated > Mammals > Digestive system > Stomach > Rumen | place: USA... | reverse complement strand
CCACCGCAAGGGGGCGCTCATGGCGCCGCTTCTCGATTTCGCGCTCGTAACCCACAACCACGACGACCATGTTGATTCCGCCTTCCTCGAAGCCATGGACGGGGCGGGCAAGACGGTCGTGTCGAACTTTTTCGACAATTACGGGGCCCTCCGGGGTGGCCGAATGCCGGGCGGATACACGCATGGCGGAAAGACCTTCGACATCGGAGGCGCCACCATTCTCGCGATGCCGTCCGACCACAACGGATACCTAGTCGATTTCACGCTGGCCTTTGAAGTCCACATTGGCGACTGGACGCTATACCACACGGGCGACTCGGCCAACCTGGGCAAACTCCGCCCGACCAGGGCCCCCGACCTCTGGTTCGTGCATCCGCGATGCGGACTCGATCCGGTCGCGGCGGCGCAGGTCTTCCAACCGCGCCGGACAATCCTCGGCCACACCTGCGAACTGGGGCATGCCCAGTGGCGCTGGACGCTCCGCGACGCCGGCGAAGACGCCGAACGCCTCATGGGCGACGGCTTCGGGGCGACGGTCCCCCTCTGGGGCGACCGCCTCCAGTAGACTCCCGACTGAAAAACTTCGCAACGATACCCATGACACCATTCGCCGCATTTCTGGTCATGTTGTCCGCCGCGCTGCACGCGACGTGGAACATGATTGTCAAAAAATCACATACCGGTTTGGTCATCTACGCCGTGCTCTGCACCGTGGGCGCAGTCTGGACCTTCCCCGTCCGGTTCTTCACGCCGATCAGCTTCTTTTCGCAGCCTCCGGCATTTTACGGCTGGATCGCCCTGATGCTCCTCTCTGAGTTTTCATACGCCTACGGACTTCTCTCCTCCTACCGCAGGCTCGACATGTCCGTGGCCTATCCCGTGATGCGCTCGCTGCCCATCCTGATGCTGGCCGGGCTGACGTCCGCATTCGGATTCGGCAAGCCGCTTGCGCCGCTCGCCGTGGCCGGCATGTGCATCGCCTTCGCCGGATGCCTTGTCCTGCCGTTTTCACGTTTTTCCGAATTCCGCCTGTCGCGGTATTTTGACAAATCGTTCGCCTTCGTATTCCTCGTGGCGATCGGCACGACGGGATACACGCTTTGCGACAGCCAGGCGCAGAAGACGATGGTGGACGCCGCGCACGCGGCCGGTGTCGAAGCGTCGAAAGCCATCATTTCGGTGACATACTATTCCTTCCGGTCCCTGCCTCTCGCCCTCTCCATGTGGGCGGCCGTCCTGTGCGGCAGGACGACGCGCGCCGAGGCGTCGGCGCTCATTAAAAGCAGGTCATGGACGCCACTGCTCGCCGGCTGCTGCTCCTCGATGACATACATCCTGGTCCTCTGCGCGATGCATTTCGTGACGAACGTGGCCTACGTGCAGGCCTTCAGGCAAATCGGCCTGCTCTTCGGACTCGCAGAGGCGGTATTCATTCTGAAGGAACGGTGCACCGCGCCGAAACTCATCGGGACGGTCCTGATACTCACCGGCCTCGCGCTCACCACGCTATGACGCGCGGACGGCGGCGGATTGCGGGGCTTGCGGTCGGCCGCCGACGGGAGGGGCCGGCGATGGCCCCCGCCGTGCCGACGAGGGCGTCCCGGCCTCCTCGCACACTAGAAATGCATCCCCGCCGCCATTGTGGAACCATTGGGGCGTGGCGGCGAATGGGCGCGGAACGCCATGGCCGGAAACGCCTCGCAAGGCAAATTGAGAAGGGCGGCCTCAAGGCTGGCGCAGTTGCAAACAGCCCGCTTTATATGCTATAATTTATGCGTTTTCCAACTTGGAACCAATGGCCAAAACACAGGAACGTGGCACAATGAAAATCACTATCGAAAAATCCAGTTTTCTCGAAGCTCTGCTCAGCGTCTCCAGCGCGGTCCCGGCGCGAAGCGCCCTGCAGATTCTCTCGAACGCGATGTTCGTCGCCAAGGACGGCATGCTGACCGTCTCAACGACAAACCTTGACCTCAGCATCAGGCGCTCCATCCCGGCCAAGGTGGACGAGGACGGCGAGACGACGCTCCCGATCAAGCGCCTCCTGGGCATTGTCCGCGAACTTGCCGACGGCGCCATAGAGATTTCCGTTGACTCCAACGACTGCGCCACGCTCAAGAGCGGGCCGTCGTTCTTCAAGATCGTCGGCATCTCCACGGCGGATTTCCCGAAGTTCCCCGAGCCGGAAGGCGCGATCAACTTCACCATCGGCGCCGCAGTGTTCCGCGAAATGCTGCGCAAGACGGCCTACGCGGCCTCCGAGGACGAATCGCGCCACATCATCACCGGCATCCTGCTCGCCTTCCGCGACGCCAAGCTCACGGTCGTCGCGACCGATGGCCGCCGCCTCGCGCTCGTCGAGCACGAACTTGAATTCCCCGTCGAGATGGAGACCGACATCGTCCTCCCCGCGAAGGCCGTTGCCGAAATCACGCGCCTTCTCAAGGACGACGGCGACGTGACGATCATCGTCGAGTCCAAGATGGCGGTCTTCCAATATGGCGAATCCACTCTCGCCACAAAGCTCATCGAAGGCGCGTTCCCGAACTTCCGCCAGGTGATTCCGCAGAACTTCGTCGAGCGCGTCGAGATAAAGCGCGAGGACATGCTTTCGGCGATGCGCCGCGTCTCGGTGATTTCGGCGGACGACCGCACCGTGCCGGCGAAGCTCACCTTCAAGGGCGACCAGCTGACGATATCGATGGAGAACCCAGACGTCGGCGAATCGCGCGAGACCGTCGCGGTGAAATACGGCGGGCGCGACCTCCAGCTGGACTTCAACCCGGAATACGTCATGGCGCCGCTCCGCAACATCGACACCGAGGATGTCTACATCGAGTTCGCGTCCGAGCGCGGCCCCGCCACGATCAAGTGCGACCTCCCATTCCTGTATGTCCTGATGCCTGTCCGCAAATAGCGGCTAGCTGTCGGGTTGGAGACTTGAGCCATGGGCGAAAGGAGTCCGGCCCGCCAGGGCTGTGAAAACAAGGGGCGCCTCCGCCGGTTTGCGGCGGTGGCGCTTGCCTTTTTGACAATTGCGGTCTCTCTCGCCTTCAATCTTCGCGGGACGGACTGGGCGACGCTTGCGCCAGACGAGAACCGCATTGCCGGATGGGCCAGGTCGCTTGATTCCGGCGACAGGATATTCATCGTCAACCGCGTTTATCCAGAAGGCTACTTCGCGCTGCTGAAGGCGATCCGAAGGGTGGACCGGTGCCTGGACCGAATTGAGTCGCGGACCGCGTCATGGAAGCGGCAGCGTGACGAAAACGCCGAGGCCCCGGTGGCTCCTGGCACTCGCTTCAACATAAGGAGAATGCGCCACATCAACGCCTGGCTGGGCGCATTCGCATCGCTGTTCATCTTCCTTGCGCTTCGCGAAATTACCGGTTCGGCGGCCATTTCGGCCCTGGGAGCGGTGACGTTCGCCGCATGCCCCATCCTGGTGGAGCACGCGCACTACGCCGAGACCGACATGATGATGGTGTTCATGGAGACTGCGGCGCTATGGCTGCTGACGACGTCCGGGGCCCGCTCCGGCCGCAGGGGCGGGCTGTGGCTTTTCCTGGCGGCGTCCTTCGTGATTGGCGGCGGCATCGCCTCAAAGTTCACGCTCGCCCCGATGCTGCTGATGATCCCCGTCGGCGCCGTGGCCGCGTCGCGCGGGAAGGCGGCCCGCATGGCCTTGCTGAGCCTTGCGGGGCTTGCGCTCGCGCTGGCGGGGTTCGTCGCCATGACTCCCAAGCTTTGGCATGCGCCGTCGCTGTTCTTCGCCCAGTGGTCGAAAAACACGGCGCTCTCATACGGCGAGATGGAGGGGATACTCGGCGAGGCGGCGACGCTGCCGCACGCCGCATTCGCGCTGAAGCTCCGCACGGCGACGGCCATCGCCGCGCACTGCGGGGCTCTCGTCTGGGTCGCCGTAGTAGTGGCGCTGCCGCTCCACTTCATGCGGCGTTTCCGCCGCACGGCCTGGCCGATGGCCGCATCCGGGCTGCTGTTCATGGTCGCCATGCCACTCTTCTTCCCGTGGATCCGCAGCCAGGAACTCCTGCCGCTGCTACCCTTCATGGTCTCGTCAATGGCGCTGCCGCTGGCGGCCGCGCTGGAATGCCTCCGGGAGAGGGACGGGGCCGGGCCGCGATGGCCTGTGGGCCTTGCCGCGGTCGCGGCCGCGGCCATGGCGCTGGCGATATTCGCAAATACATTCCAAAGAGGCGCGCGGACGGCCGACGCCTTCGCGGCGGTGGAGACGCGATATGCGGCCAGCAACTGGATAGGGCGCTCCGCGCCGTCGGGCAGGACATTCATCGTGGAGCACTACGCGGTCGCCGGGACAAGGCCGCGTTTCGCGAGGGACAAATCCAACAGGATCGAAAGCGCCTCCAAAATCGAACGGATACCGCCGTCGCAATGGGACGAAATAGACTGCGACTACTTCATACGCGCGGAAAACTTCATCGGGCGCAGGAACCGCGACCCCTTCACGGGCAGGCTTTTCCCAAGCAGGCAGGGCAACCTCGACTACGCGCTTTCGCAGGCGATGCCGATTTCGCGATGGTGCATAAGGGACGGCATAGACACGACATTCACGCAGTCGGACATCGTCCTCTACGCGAACCACGTGACGAACGCCGTCGCTGCGGGAGAAGGGGCGTTCACATTCCCGCCGGCCTTCATCGAGGGCAGGTGGCTGGGCAACCGTGACGTGCGCGTCCCGCTCCAAAGCGGCATACTTGGACCGCTCAAGGCGGCCCAGGTGGTCAATCCCAGGACGACTGTCGAATTCCAGCCGCTTGAGGATGCCGGGAACTGGTACGCGGTGGTCGCCAACTACGGCAGACAGCCGACGACAATTGCGTGGACGCGCGGATTCACGCCGATGAGGGCCGAGGTGCCGGGTGGCGGCGCCGTCCTCTTCCGTTCCAAGAAAACCCTCCAGGGGAGGTTTGGCGCTGTCCCCAGGGCGGCCGTCCGGATGATTGGCGACGACCATGCCGGGATATGCACGGCCTTCTTCACGCGCAGCCTGGTGGCGGCGACAGCCCTGATGGCCAAATTCCAGGGTTCGGAATGCGGGCGCGCCGAAAATGCGCTTGGCGGAATCCCCCCCGGCGTCTTGCGCGACTTCGCGCGAATCAACTTAGGCGGGTGCGTATTCCGCACCCCGGATGTGCCGACCCTTGCGAAATTCCGCAAGGGCTACGCATACGCCCAACTCCCCTTCTCCGTCTGCTCCGGCAATGCAAGGCTGTCGGTGTGCCTGAAGCCGTCGCGCTTCAACGCCATGGCCCAGGAGAGCGGCGCGAAGGAACTCGCGCGGCTCGTGCACCTGCTCGGCGCGAAGGCGGCGGGCGTTTCCTTCCGCGGCCCGGACAGGGACCAGAACCTGTGGCTCGACATTGAAATCGCGCCCGGCAAGCCATACGCGCCGCTGTTCCTCGGACTGAAAACCGAAGAAGGCGGCCCGAAGACCTACGAGGCGCTGGCGCTCGGAATCGAGTGGGATCCCGTGGCCGCGCTGCCCAGGCCTGATGACGGCGAGCGCGGCAAGGAGATCAAATGATGGCAAAAAAGGTCCTAATCGCCGCCGTCGCGGCGCTGGCCGCGATTGCGGCGGCGTGGCGGGCGGCAATACTGTGGAACGATGGACGCGACATACCCGTCCTGATGTACCACAATGTCCTCCCGGACGACGGGACGCTGACGGTGTGGCAGGTCACGGAGGACGAGTTCGCGCGCCAGATACGCGAACTGGACGAGGGCGGTTACACGCCGGTCCTGCCCGACGACATCTACTGGGCCGCACGCGGGTTGCGACTGCTGCCAAGGAAGCCTGTCGCGATAACATTCGACGACGGCTACGAGGGCGTCATGAAATACGCCGAACCGATACTGGCCGAACATGGGTTCAAGGCCATCTGCTATGTGATTGTCGGACGGCTTGGCGGCGAGGGGGCGGACAGGGGGGTCTTCGACAGCGGGCCGCTGCTCTCGACAAACGAAGTCTCGGCGATGGCGCGGCGCGGGACGATCGCAATCGGCTCGCACTCGATGACGCACGTGCCGGCGTGGCGCCAGCTTGCGATGGAGATACCCGAATCGCGGCGCGCGCTGAAGCGCCTCACGGGCGTCAGGACGAAATCCTACTGCTACCCGCACGGGCTTTGCGGCTACGACGGCATGAACGCGGCCCTGCGCCATGGGAAGTTCAGGACGGCGCTCGCCTGCGGCGACGCCATGTTCCACTTCAGCCCCAAGGCCGACCTTTACGCGATACCGAGGGTTTCGGTGTATGGCGGGCGGCACGAATTTGAAATCTCGGACTTCAGCGCAGGGGACGGGCGCGCAACGGCGACGGTTAAAAACGCAGGCGCGTCAATGCCAGTCCGCTGCATGCTAGTTGGGCGCCGCGACGGCCGCGTCCACATATCGGATGGCCCCGCCGTCAGGATTGGGCAGGGCAGACGCAACACGGTCCCCGAAGCCACATTTGAATGGACCGGCCTGCCGGACGGGCTTGGGACGGAAGACTTCGATGCGGTTGTCTGCGAGCAGAATGGGCTTTTCACCTACTGATGCGCCCGGCACGGCGGCTAGGCGAAGGCTGCGCGTGCCTCTCGTGGGCGAACCGCCCGCGCGCTCAGGATGACGCACCGGCGCGCGGTGGATGGGGCGGATTACTCGAAGCCGATGGAGAAAATGAAATGCTCCGAGCGCGAGTAGTCGTCGTCATGCTTGACGGGCATGGCGTAGTCGAGGCGAATCGGGAAGCCGGGGATGTCGAAGCGTATGCCGAATCCCCAGGAAGAGGCGAGTTCGCCAAAATCGGCGTCGAACGGCTCGTCCCAGACGTTGCCGACATCGTAGAACGCGGCCAGCCGGATAACCTTCACGATTGGGATGTTGTATTCGGCGGAGAAGGTCGCGAGGGTCTGGCCGCCGAGCGGGTGGGCGCGGCCGCCGGTTGTCTCGTCAGGAATCGCCTTGGGGCCCACGTCGCGGTACTTGAACCCGCGCAGGGTGCGGGCGCCGCCGAGGAACAGGCGGTCGTTGATCGGGACTTCGTCCGTGTCGCCATAGCTGTCGATCGACTCCGCGCGGAGGCGGAACGACAGGTAGTGCCGCCACCACGGGAGCGGCGCGTACTGGCGCAGGTCGGCGCCAAGCTTGTAGGTGTCGTATTCCGAGCCAAGGCTGGAGTTGGTAATCTCGAAGAAAACGTTGTTGCGGGAGCCGCGCGTCGGGACGAACGGGTGGTTGCGGGTGTCGTAGGACCAGGATAGGCGCAGCGGGACGCGCATGTAGCTGTCGTCCATGTCATAGTAGTGGAAGTCGGCTGCGGGGTCGTCCTCCGGGTGGTAGAGGCCTCGGATGAAGTCGTCGCTCTTGACGAGTTCGGCGCCGAGGCGCGCGGAGAAACGGCCGTACTTCAGCGGGATGCCGAGCGTGGTGTCGGCGCCGAGACGGGTTTCGTCGTATTCGCTGAAGGAGTACTCGCGGCGGTAGAGCGTCACGTTCAGCGACTGCTGGCGGTCGAGGAACCAGGGGTCGGTCCAGGAGATTTCGCCCGAATTCGAGGACGATCCGGCCGACAGGGAGAAGCGCATCTTCTGCCCGGCGCCGCGGAACGTCGGCCAGTTGGCGATGTCGAAGTTGTTCTGGGTGATGTCGATGTAGCCGAGGATGTTGTCGATGTTTGAAGTGCCGACGCCGGCCATCAGGGTGCCGGTGGACTTTTCCTCGATGTCGTAGATGACGTCGCGGAGAGTCGGGTCGCCGGGGGACGGGAGCTCGCGCATCCGGACCTGCTCGAAGAAGCCGAGGTTCTCGACGCGGCGGCGCGAGGTTTCGGCGAGCACTTCGTTCATGAGCATGCCCGGAGCCACGAGGATTTCGCGGCGGATGACCTTGTCCTTGGTGTAGGTGTTGCCGCGTACGCGGATCGAGCGGATGTGGGCCAGGAAGCCCTCGCGGATGTCAATCTTGAGGACGGCCGGGACGGGGGCCCCGGGATTGGCGTCGCCGGCGGCGAAGTCGGGGATGACCTTGGCGGAGACGGAGGTTTCGACATAGCCGCGCGAACCGTAGTAGTCGCGCACGTTCTTCTCGGCGGCCTGGATGGCCTTGCCGGAGGCGGGGGCGCCGCGCTTTACGGCCACGGACGCGGCCCGGCGCAACTCCCCTTCGGGGAAGAGGGTGACGCCCGAAATCTTCGCGGAGTCGATCGAATAGCAGCGGCCCTCCGTGATTGCGACGTGCATCACGGGGCGGGCGTCCTCGCTCTCGCGCGTCAGCCACGGCTGGCCGACCTCCACGTCGAGGTAGCCGAGTTCGCGGTAGGCATCGGCGATCTTGTCGCGGACGGATTCGCGGTCAAAGGCGTTGATGCGCCACTTTGAGTAGAAAATCTTGAAGGGGTTGTATGGCGAAGGGCGGCCCAGGACGGAGCGCAGTTCCGATGAAGGGATTGCGGTGTTGCCCTCGAACTCGAAGGTGAGGAGCTTTTCGCGCTGGCCCTCGTCGATGTCCACGGTGAGGGAGACAAGGCCCTCGGCGTCGGGTTCTGAAACCGTCACGTCGATTTTGACCTCGTTGTAGTAGGACTTCCGGTATTCTTCGCGGAGCTTGTCGCAGGCGGCGTCGATGCGGGCGGCGTCGACGCGCCGCCCCTCCTTGAGGCCGAGCTTGTCCCTGACCTTGGACTTTGAGAACCGCTTGTTCCCGCGGACGGTTATCGGGAGGCGCAGTCGCGGGGCGACCTCGACGCGGTAAGTGACGTCAACCAGGCCATCCTGGGCGGGCTCGATGAGGATCGCGACGCTAGAGAAGAGGTCGGCGTCCGTCAGGTCGCGCTCGTCTGCCGCTAGGTCCCTCTGGGTGATCTTCCTGCCCTTGCGGGCGCGGATGCGGGGCAGGACGAAGCTGCGCGCCTCAACGAGGTGTTCGCCCGATTCCGTTGTCACCTTGACGTTGCCGACAATGTGAGCGGGCTGGGAGGCGGCATCGTCGGCCAAGGCCGACTGGACGGTCGCGGCCGCGACGGCCGCGGCCAGCATGATGGCTGAGAAAAGGCGTTTCATAGGCTATTTGTCCCCGACGGTGAGTTTTTCCCAGAGTTTGGCATACTTTACGAATGTGCCGAAGGCGACGTTCACGGCGACGATGAGGCCGGGAATGCCGTCAAGGAAGCCGCACTTCATGAAGTAGCAGCGGAAGAAGCGGTAGGCCGCATGGCCGCAGAGGGTGAAATAGGAGGGCGCGCCGTGCTTTGCATGGGTCGTGGCGCTAATCGTCGAGAAGCGGTCAATCTGACTGATTTGGGCGGAAATGTTCTCGTAGGTGTAGTGGTTGAGGGGGTTGGCGAAGTCCATCACGCGCCCCTCCACGGAGATCTTGTCGTGCGGCTCCTCGCCGCCGCATTCGCCGAAGGCCTTTCTGAAAAGGCGAAGCTTCATGTCCGGATACCAGTCGCCATGGCGGATCCATCGCCCGAGGTAGCGGACGAGGCGCGGGCAGTTGAAGCCGTTGACCCCATCGGGGACCTTGCGCGAGAAAGTCCGCTCGATTTCGTCGCGCAGGCCGGACGAGACCTCCTCGTCGGCGTCGACGAAGAAAATCCACGGGCATGCCGCGCGTTCGGCCGCGAACTTCTTCTGCCCGATGTAGCCGAGCCACTTCTGGCGGATGACCTTGTCGGTGTATTCGCAGGCGACATCGTAGGTGCCGTCCGTCGAGAACGAGTCCACCACGACGATTTCATCGGCCCACTTGACGCTTTCGAGACAGCGGCGTATGTTGCGGATTTCGTTTCCGCAAATGATGCAGACGGAAATTCTCTGGTCAGGATCCCGTTCCATGTTGTCGCCTCCGGGCTAGAAGGGCCGTTCGTGGTTGCGCGGCATTCTGATTCGCGGCTCCTCAAGGCCGAGGGCGTACCACTCGTCGCCGAGGCCGGCAAGGGAGAACTGCTTCGGCTTGTTGTTGCGGAGCAGGTCGATGTTGCGCTTGATGGTGGGGTTCTCCATCTTCCTGTCGGCCTCGAGGAGAACCGCGAAGGCGGCGTCGGCGTCGCCCTCCTTGTTGAGTATCCACGCGTAGAGGCCGAAGAGGAGCGCGCCCTGGCCGTAGCGGAGGCGGGCCGTCGAGCGGCGGAACGTCCTGTCGATGTCGTTCGGGGCGCGGCGGCCCTTCTTGTCGGTCGGGCGGCGGTATCCGTCGCGCATGTAAGTCCGGGCGATGACCATTGCGGCGGAGAGCGGGTCAATCGTCAGGCACTTTGGGATGAGCTCGTCCACGGCCTTCCAGTTCTTGTCCTGATAGTTAAGCTGCATCCTCATGGTCGCGATCTGCTTGGAAAGGAGTGGCGTCCAGCGGCGGTATTTTTCAAATTGCGAAGTGGCCGCGAGGGCGTCGCCGATTGCTGCGTGCTGGAGCTTGCCGATTTCGATCTGCGCCTGCTTCAGGCTTCCCGGCGGGCGATGGCGCCATGCCATGGTCTTCTCCTGCATCCGTCGCTGGGCGTCGGCCATTTTCCCCTGGATGGATGCCGCGATTTCCTTGACGCGCCGGCCGACGACGTAGCCGACGAGGGCGTTGCAGGCGAGAAAGGCGAGCGTGGCGAAAAGGAGCGCCCAGCCCCATGCGGAAACGCCGCCCAGGAAGAGTCCGAGGAATACGGCCAGCGCGGCGGAGCCGCTTATAATTAGAGCATACATGGTGTTGCGTTTGGTTTGTGTGTCCCGGATTTCTCCGGGCGGGCCGATTGCGTTCGGCCGCCCGGGGCGCCCCTGCGCTACGCGGAGACAAGGCCGGCGACGGCGGCGCCGATGATGGGCGATTCCGGAATGCAGATGGTGCGGTAGTGGATGCCGCGCTTCGACAGGATTGCGCGGACGCCCTCCTCGGTGCGCGATTTGAAGTCGGCGGTCTTCGTCTTGTAGTAGGTGGAGCCGTCGATGTTGATGCAGACTGGCGCGAGCGGGTCGGTCCCGCCGCCTGAGAGGATCGCCGCATACGCGATGTTCACCGCCGAGAGGAAGGCGGCGCGGGAGTAGGCCGCCTCCCCGATTGCCTGGATGACGCGGCGGTCGTTGTCGTCGAAGTCGAGCGCCGCGAGGGCGCCGGAGTCGCCGTATGGGTTGTCGCAGAAATCGTCGAAGTCGCGGTTTTCAAGCGCCGGGAGGGCAAGGAGCTGCTCCGCCGCGCGCCGCGAGAGGAGGCCCTCCTCGGCGGCCGCCTTGAGCATTACCAGCCCGAGCTGGCCGAGGTAGCCGCCGGAAATCTGCTTTTCGAAGTTGTAGCGGCCCGGGTCAAGCGTCAGGTCGTGGAGACGCCGGTCGAAGTCGCTGAGCGGCAGCTTGGCGAAGTTGCCGGTCTCGAGGTTCACGATCATCGAGCCGCCCTTCGGCAGTCCGGGGCACTTCCCTATCGAGGCGTTGGGGACGGCCGTGGCGGTGTTGGTGCCGGTTCCTAGAATCATGCCGACGTATGACGAGCTGTTGCGGCGGATGCCGGCGGAGACTCCGGCGAGGAGGGTCGCGACGGTGTCGTTCATCACTGACACGCGCCCCTTGAAGCCCATCGGGACGAGGCGGCCGCGCAGCTCCGAGCCGACGAACTTCCCGACGACCTCGGGGGCCTTTATCTGCTTAGACCAGCGTATCAGGCGGCCATCGCAGTCCGGCGTGATTTCAGCCGGGTATGAGAAGCAGAAGCCGATGTTGTCGGCGAGCGGGAGGAGCGGCTCGACGCGGGAGGCGATGAACGAGAAGAACTCCTCGGCGCCGACTTCGCGCTCGACTCCGGGCATTGCGCACTTTGAGAAGTTGTCGATTGACGGCGCTCCGGAGGAGCTGAAGGTGACGGTGCAGACGCGCAGGTTGGTGCCGCCGGCATCCACCACGATCACCGGCTTGCCGGCGGGGATTTCCGCGCCGACGCCGAGATACGAGGGAATCATCGCGAGGGAGCTTGGCGCGCCTGCCAGGCCGGCTTCGGCCTCGCCCGCAAAGGAGTCGATAAGCGCCCCGGCGTCGAGCGCGGAAAGGTCGAAGCCATGGCGGCGGAGGAATTCTGTGACGGTTTTCATGGTGTTTTGGGGTTAATGGATTGTTCGTGTGTCGGTTATGCCTGGCGGCGTCATGGCTGCCAGCCGCCTTGGGCGGCTTCGGGTTGCCGGCCGGCGGGCGCCTGCGACATTACTGCCGAGGCGAGGTCGGCGGAGAAATCCAGAATTGAGTCGTAGCGGTCGTCGGCCCGGAAGGCGGTGGCCTTCTCGATCACGGCGGCGACGGGGGCGTCGAGCCCCATGACCGGGGGATGCGGGACGAGGGCGACCTGTTCGACGGTGGCGCCGTCGCAGACGACCCTGCCGGTGAGCAGCTGGGCCGCGACGACGCCGAGCGAGTAGATGTCGCTGCGCGCGTCAAGGACGTCGCCGCGCGCCTGCTCCGGACTCATGTAGGCGGGCGTCCCGTACACATATTCGGAGTGGGAGGCGGCAGCCGCGCCGGCCTGCATCACGCGGGCGATACCGAAGTCGATGATCTTGACGATGCCCTCATCGGTGAGGAAAATGTTCGACGGGGTGAGGTCGAGATGCAGAACCCCGTGGCGGTGCGCGTGCCCGATCGCGTCGGCGGCGACCTGGATCAGCTGCACCCCGAAGTCCCAGTCGAGGCCGGCCGGCGCGCCGGCGAGCAGCCGGGAGAGCGTCTGGCCCTTCAGCAGCTCCATGATGATCATGTAGGTGCGCCCGCTGCGCTCAAGGTTGTAGATGCGGAGGATGTGGCGGTGGACAAGCGCGAGGTTGATGCGGACCTCGGCCTTCAGGGCGGAAAGCGCGGCCGGGTCGAGCACGAGCCTCGGCGAGAGTATCTTTATCGCCACTTCCATTTCAAGGATGTTGTCGAAGGCCCGGACGACGCGCCCGGTTCCGCCCTCGCCGAGGACCTCAAGGACTTCATAGCGGGAGCCGACATCGTCAAGACGGAAGATTTCGCCCTTCTTTGTCGGGCGGTTGATGGCTATTTTCGCGAAGCGGGCCCTCATGGCGGGATCCACCGCCTCCTGCGCCTGCGCGCGGGGCGGCTCTGCCGCGGCGCCGCCCCTTGAACGCTCCGCCACAATCGCGTCAAACTGTGATTTTCTGACGACTATCGCCATATTACTCGTCGCCTTTGGCCGCCGGCTGCGGCGTCGGGGTGGTGGCCGGCGGCCTGACGGCGCTAATGCACACGGCCTCCGCGGCCAGGTCGCCTTCGACATAGCATCTGCCCCTGATCTTTACGACATTGCGCTTTAACTTGAGGATTTCAGACTCAAGGTCAAGGCGCTCTCCCGGACGCACGATGCGGTGGAACTTCGCGCCGTCGAAGGTCATGAGAATGAAGTTCGTGCCGCGGGGGACCATCTTGCCCTTCACGAGGCCTGCGCCGGCGCACTGCGCCATCGCCTCAAGCAGGATGACGCCCGGGACGATGGGGTTGCCGGGGAAATGGCCCGCGAAGAATGGCTCGTCAGGACGGAACACGCGATGGCCGACCATGAGCCGCCCCTCCCTCAGGACGCTGACTTCGTCCACGAAGAGGAACGGCGCGCGGTGCGGCAGAAATTCTTCAATCGTGTTAGGCATGGGTGCGGGAGGCTAGTCCCTGACTTTCCTGAAGACGAGGACACCGTTGTGGCCGCCGAAGCCAAGCGATCCGGAAAGCGCCACGTCGATGTTGCCCTGGACTCCGACATTGGCGACATAGTCTAGGTCGCAGCCGGCTTCGATGTCGGGTTCGTCAAGATTGATTGTGGGCGGGTAGAAGCCGTCCTTTATGGCCATCGCGCAAATCAGGGCCTCAAGGGCGCCAGACGCCGCAATCAGGTGGCCGGTCATGCTTTTTGAGGAGGAGACCTTCATTTTGTAGGCATGGTCGCCGAATGCGCCCTTGAGCATCTTCGTCTCAATCGGGTCGTTCATCGGCGTCGAAGTGCCGTGGGCGTTGTAGTACTGGACCTCCTCGGGGCGGACGCCGGCATCCTGAAGCGCAAGGCGTATGGCGCGGATGCCCTGCTCGGCGGAGGGATCCGGCGCCGTCAGGTGGTAGGCGTCGCAAGAAAGCCCGTAGCCGGCGAGTTCGGCGTAGATTTTGGCCCCGCGGGCCTTTGCGTGCTCGTAGTCCTCCAGGACGAGCATTGCCGCGCCCTCGCCCATGACGAAGCCGTCGCGGGACTTGTCAAATGGGCGCGACGCCTTTTCAGGGTCCTCCGCGCGGGTGCTGAGCGCGTGGATTATGCTGAAGCCGGCGATGGAAAGCCCGGCGACGCAGGCCTCGGTGCCGCCTGCGACGCAGATGTCGCAGCGGCCGAGGCGCATCATGTCCAAGGCCGAGCCGATGGCGTCGGAGCCGGACGTGCATGCGGTCATAGTGGTCAGCGCAAAGCCTTTGAATCCCAACTCTTTAGAGATATTCGCGGCCGCCTCGTTGGCGATGAGTTCCGGGACGGTCAGCGGCGGTATGCGGCGCGGCCCCTGGTCGAGGAGCTTGCGCAGGGAGGCGTCGATGACGTCGAAGCCGCCGACGCCGTTGCCGATTGACACGCCAACGCGCTCCGGATTGTAGTCCTTGCCGGCTTCAAGGCCGGAGTCGCGGAAGGCCTGAAGGGCCGCGGCCACGGCAAACTGCGAGAAGCGCCCCATCTTGCGGGCGCTCTTCGGATCCATCCAGGCATTGGGGTTGAAGTCCTTGACCTCCGCGGCGATCTTGACGTCATAGTCAGTCGTGTCAAAGGAGGTGATGTAGCCGACGCCACTCTTGCCGGCGCGGATGTTGCGCCAGGTGTCTTCGAGAGTGTTGCCGACAGGGTTGACTGTCCCCATGCCGGTTATTACGATTCTTCGGTTCATGATGCCTTTATTCTACACTATTGGCAATTTCTTGGCAAATCCTGGAGGCGGGCGGCAAAGCCGATCGCCTCCGCAAGGAGCTCCGGCTTCCGCCCCGGCGGCGCGTCGCGGTAGCCGTCCACGCATATCAGGCGTCCGGAATATCCCTGGAGAATCCCAGGACCCGGCCCCCCGCATCCGCCACTTTCCAGCCCGCCCCGGCACTCGCCAGCCCAGGCCGGCGCGCCGTCGGTCGTCACCACGCGCTTCCCGCGCTCCAGCGCCTCGGCGACGACAAGCCCGAAGTTTTCGGAAAGCGTCGGCAGGACAAGCACGTCGCACCAGTCCCACGCCTTTTCCTTTTCCTCCCCAAAGGCATGGCTTTCAACCCGCAGCTCAAGCCGCGCGAGCCGCCCCCAGCTGTCTATTGTCGTATGCAGCGGGGTGTTCACTTCAAGAAGGCGCCCCGCGGCTTCGGCGTTCAGGACGTATGCGCTCGTCATCGACGCGTCCCGGACCGGGGTAAATGAAAATGGCGCGTCTGCCGCCCCGGACTCCGCACGGCCGCCGTATGGGGCGATCAGGAGGACTTTCGGCGCGGTGTCCGCGTTCATGAAATCCCGCGCCGCATCAAGCATTTCCGGGAACCGCCCCGAAAGTTCGATGTCGTCCTCAAGGATGCAGGCGAAGGGGATTTCCTCCGCGACCATGCGCCGGTAGACCGACTGGTGCGAAAGCGCGCAACCTATTTCGCCATCGCGCGCCCGGTAGCCCCTGGCGCACCACCACCTGAACCGCGAGACGGCCTTCTCGCGCTCCGCCTCCGGCATGGCGCGGCCATCGACGCCTTCGACACGCTCGCACTCCAGGCCAAGCCCCCTGAACTGCCGCTCCATGAAGGCGCGGCGTTCGGGGCGACGG
>Ga0326513_10001878_pt1 | contig 15809 bp, 21 predicted proteins | sample 2_2465_0518_D_FD_203654 | JGI IMG/M metagenome (GOLD analysis project Ga0326513, IMG submission 203654) | Bovine rumen microbial communities from UC Davis, California, United States - 2_2465_0518 | ecosystem: Host-associated > Mammals > Digestive system > Stomach > Rumen | place: USA... | reverse complement strand
CCCTGTTTAAAACCCTGTGGAAAAGTGTAAATGTGCAAAACCCTGTGCAAAAGTGCAAAAACCAAAAACCGGCCGCGAGGAAACAACGGCCGGATTTGGAAAAACATTATTTAAGAAATAGGAGTTAGATTTACGTTGAGGTCAATTTTATAACGTGGCGAATGTTTGTTTTTACAATTTCATTCTACAAAACTTTGCTAAGAATTACAAGAAATTCATTTTTAATATTCTGATCTTCGAACCATAAATTACCAATTTTATAATTTTCAATAACGACTTTGAACCACGCACTATTACGTGCGTTAGTGAGTATAGTATTTTCGTCATGATCTATATTACTAAAACTAAACGTACATGGGTTACTTGGGTCATAGTCTTTACTAATAAAGAATCGGCCGTCAACTTTGCTACGCCATACGCCGTATTTTTTACCATGCAACTTAATAACTGAAAAGTTCTTCGAATTACCGTCCTTCTTGGTAATGAAGTTACTATTATCAACTAACGCCTGGTTGTCGATTGCGTACGTGGCGTAGTGCGTGCCTTCTATCAACCTACCAAATTTACTTGCCTTCTTAACCTTTCGGTATTCCGAATTCCTGGCGTAGTGTACAACGATCAGACCATTTTTAAACGTCTTGAATTCCGACTCATGCGGTAGAGTTAAATCAAAGTATGCAAAGTACGGATTCGTTAGACTTATCATATTACCAAGAAAATAAACCTTCACGTCGCGTAAACGGCCAATCGTTTCTACTGCGTCCAACAAGGTTTCGACTTCATTCCGGAGATAGTGAAAAACACCAGTTGCTAACAAGAACTCGTCAAACACTATCATACTAACTTGGCTAAAGTTCGTAGACTTCAATATATTTGCGGTACTAAGTGCGACGGCTTCACCGAACTGGATTTTAGAATGTTTATTACCTTCTTCTTCTTTGGCCTGAATAAAAAATTTATTTCCTTCAACATAAAAGTTATATTCCGGAAATTCATTATTTAAAATAATTGCATCAAAAATATGCGGAACCGCCTTGATGAGTTCAGACTTATAACGTCGCATATAAATAAACCATTCGCCATTCTTCAAAAAGTTTTTAATGGCCTTCACTAACGCGCCGTAGGTTTTACCGAGTCCGCGCTCGGTCACAATAAAATTGAAGGTCGCGTTATAACCGCTTATCTTATCATAATTATAGTAAATACTTTTTGAATACATAATTTATACAAGTTCCAAACAACAGGGTTGAACCGGTTATAGACCGTTTTAACTCGCCGGAATCACCGGACAAAGGGGGTTATACGCTCTTCGCGCAGATTACAAACCGCGTCCTTCAAGTTATAGTAACAGTAAATAACCAGTTCATTTATATTTTAACATCTTAAAATATAATTTAACAAAATATAACGAAACTACAAAATAAGACCATTACGGCCTTATTTTGTAGTTTCGCGACTAACATACAATGGAACTTACAAAATTTAACACCGGTTCCAAAGATCTATCAAACATCTTCTTATTAATGTTAATATTTGTATCTTGTATGTTTGGTCGTCCTAAACATTAATGCAGAAATGATTTAAGACAATTTAATTCTAGTCAATATATATATATATTTCAACCTATGTTGTAAATAACACAACAATTTTACTATTGCTTTAAATTGACTTAGGCGCAATAATTTAGTTATTAACCATTAACGAAAGGCGGTAAACGAAGAAATACTAACGAATTATCAACAAGTTATTAAATAAAAACGAACACAAATTAATACAAAATTAAATTTTTAGGAATTAACAATATGGATAACAAAATCATTGTTTTAACTCACGTAAACGTAATCTTTAGTGAATTGGTCGATAAAGGTTTTGGCCGCTCAATCACGATTGACGCAACCGACAAAGAGGTTCAAAAGTCTATAACTGAATGGGTCAAGGCAAATAACATCAATGGTGGTACGCCAAAGTTTAAGGAATACACCAACGAAAAAGACGGTAAAACAACTATTCAATACAACTTCAAACTAAGCGATTACACGCAAATTAACGGCAAAGACGGACTTGGCGAGAAGGAACTTGGTTACGGTGCAGTAGTTAACTTGCAGGCACGCGCTTACGAATACGAAAACAAGTTTGGTAAAGGTATTTCTTCTAGCCTTGACGGTATCTTCGTAGTTGAACCAACCAAAAATACCGTTATGGCAAACATTGCCGAATAATATATAATAAAAATAAAATAAACGAGGTTAAATCATGATTCGCTACGATTCAGAGTACAACAGAAATATTGCAAGGATCGTATCGAATTTTAACCGCAAAGTCGCGCGTTTACAAAAGGCCGGTCAAGTAGTTTTACCGCAACGTGTTAGCGTACGTGAACTAAAAGCAAACGCAAGTACACGTGGTGAACTAAACCGGCAATTGCGCGATCTACAACGTTTTGGCCGTCGGGGTTCAGAAAACATTGTAACGGTGGGTGGTAAAGAATATACCGCTTACGAAGTAGACGTATTCCGAAGGCAATTAAGACGTGAACGCGCAAGGCTGACTAGAGATATTCAAAAGGCCGAAAGTTACACGTCGAAGTATCCAATGCAACATGACCGCTACACTGCGAATTTGAAGACAAGGCGTGAGACGATTTCGAAAAACTGGAATGAACTTATTAATACTAAGGTAGGCCAAAACCTAAGCGAACAGGACGCGAAACAAATTGAAGTATACGACAACTACTTAGAAACACTGTTTCAAGACGCTTACCAAATCGGGTTTGAAGACGACAAAATAAACTACATAAGTAGTAGACTTATGAAACTAAAGCCGCGCCAATTTATGCGCGCGCTTGAAGACGACCCGAATATACAATATATTTTCGAATACTACCATGCCTTAACTAGAACTTCGGCACTGGGTGACTCTACCGCCTACGACGCTTTTCAACAACTTTACGAGAATGTCGACGCGATCGTTGCAAAATTTAAATAATTAACGAAAGTTTAAAAGGTGAAAAAACGGAAGTTCACTTGTGATTTTGAAACTACGACAAATCCCGACGATTGTCGAGTGTGGGCGTATGCGCTATGTGAAATTGGCGACCCTAATAATTTTATGTATGGTAATTCCATATATCAACTTATGGATTGGTGCGCAAATCAAAAAGACAACGTAACGTTATACTTTCATAACTTGAAATTTGACGGCGAATTTATTACCTATTGGTGCGAAACTAACGGGTTTACGTGGGTCAACTCTAGTAAAGAGGCGGTAAGCAATAGTTATACGACGCTAATAACCAATATGGGCGCGTGGTACTCGATAGAGATATATTTTGAAGTAAAAGGCAAAAAGCGCAATAAAGTAACTATTTACGATTCGCTTAAATTACTTAACTTTAGCGTTGACGCAGTGGCGAAGGGGTTTGATTTACCAATACGAAAACTGGAACTAGACTACGACGCTTACCGGCCGGAGGGTCACGAACTAACACCGCATGAAGTCGACTACATTCGAAACGACGTAGAGATCATGGCACGCGCGCTTGATATATTTATGAGTCAAGGACATACCAAAATGACCATTGGTTCAAACGCATTACATAACTTTAAAGAGTTATGTCCGAATTTCCGCAACCTGTTCCCTGTTTTACCAAACGAGATTGACCAAGATATACGCGTTTCGTATAAAGGCGGCTTTACTTACCTATCACCAAAATACAAAGAAAAACAAGTTGGCAGTGGTGTAGTTTTTGATGTGAATTCGCTTTACCCTTCGATTATGTATAATCGGCCTTTACCTTATGGCGTGCCGGAACCGTTCAATGGCAAATACGTTTATGACCCGTTATACCCTTTATATACACAAATGATAACTTGTCACTTCAAACTAAAGAAAAATAAAATACCCTCAATACAGATAAAGGGTTCGTTTAGTTTCAAACCAAACGAATACCTGGAATCAAGCGACGACGGGTCGGGATATCCTGTTACACTGGTACTAACTAATCCGGATTTGGAACTATTCTTCGAGCAATACGACGTTGACGTAGTCGAGTGGGTAAGCGGTTGGAAATTCAAATCGGCCGTTGGTATATTTAAAGACTATATCGACTATTGGTCGGAACAGAAAATAAACGCTAAGAAGAATGGTAATAAGGCCATGTACCTTATTTCAAAATTGTTTCTGAATTCACTTTACGGCAAGACCGGTACTAACCCGTTAGGGTCAAAGAAACAACCAATGGTAGATCATGATGGAATCATGCATTACAGTGTTCTACCGCGCGAAGAACGTAAAAGTATTTACGTTGCCTGCGCGTCATGGGTAACTTCGTATGGCCGTAAACAGATAATCGAACAATCCCAAGCAATCCGCGATTGGTCAATGAAAAATAAAGGGTTCGACGCATATATTTATAGCGATACTGATTCAATACACGCTCTACTCACTGACGAAGATGTAGACCAATTAAGCGGTGTTCTTGATATTGACGACTACCGCCTTGGCGCACTAAAGAAGGAATCTATATTTGTACGCGGTAAATACCTGCGCCAAAAGTGTTATATGGAAGAATGGCCGGACGGTACAATGAATGTAACAGTGGCCGGACTTCCGAAGAAACTATCGCACGTACTTAATTTTGATAATTTTAAAATGGGTTTTACGACGGCTTCGCTTACCGACGAAGAGATTGGCAAAGGCGGACGCAAGTTAACCTATAAGCACGTGCCAGGCGGCGTTATACTTGCGCCAACAGACTTTACGATTCAATAAAAGAAAACCGCCGGGTGGGTTTCGACGGTTTCCATTAACGAAAGTTTGTAGTCTGGAACTACACTTATATTATAACATTTAACAGGTATAAGAATGTTGTAAATAATACAACAAAAATAGCATTGACTTTAAAGCATGACCAAAATATAATGAAAATATCAACCATTAACGAAAGGGATAAAATGAAATATTTAGTAACATGGCACCAAGCAAACGACCCGGTGGATTGGGCGGGCGGTTGCCGTTATTATAACGACCGCCTAGAGGCCTACACTGACTACAAACATTTCAAATCAAACTCGAATTTTCATAACGTGCATTTCCTAGAAATACAGGAAAAAGAAGACAAGGAAGAAAAATAATGGACGAAGTGAAACTAACTCTTATATCGCTAGAAAATGAAGTCAACGCGCTTGACGATAATATTACAAGGAATATACGCAAAGAGTTAAACTTTTTGCGTAAAGATCTCGAAAACCTCGAAGACGATATAAACGAACTAAAAGACGCTTGGGAAACCATAGGCGACGATTACGAAAACTTAGAAGACGCGATAGAAAGGTTTTAAATGAGTGGGACAAAGACAGGTGGCAAAAAGGCCGCAGAAACTAATAAACTAAAACATGGGGAGGACTTTTATAAAAGAATTGGTAGTAAAGGTGGTAAAAAGTCTACTACGGGCGGTTTCTTCGCAAATCGGGAATTGGCCGTAATTGCCGGACGCAAGGGCGGTAGGATAAGTAAACGGGGTAAACAGAAAGCACCAAAGAAACCGCGTTATGTAGGCGATAAGGTCAAGAATACCAAAGCATTACTTGAAGTAATAAAAGGGTTTAACATAAAATGAAGACAACTAAAATAAACGTGCAACTTAAGAACGGCAACGCGATCCTGCGCGAAATAGAACTATTGCCGGAAGACGGCGAAATTATCGTTGAGGCCTTACGGTATTATTGGATAAATTCCGAGAATATCGAGCGCGAAATGTTGGAACGTGGTTGTAATAGATTACGCAACCAAGCATTTTACCTTAAATGTGATTTGCAAAGTGTAATGGATAAATTGAAATGAAATTGAGAAATAAAAAGACAGGGGAAATATGGGATATTGGTAAAGTATTAGTTAACGATTATCCTTGCTGGGAAACTCTTACTCAAATATGCGAAGATTGGGAGGACGTTAAAGAACCTCTAATCAAGGACGAGAAGGTACGCAAAGCGGTCAGAGTGTGGGCAGAAGTTAACTCGATTAAGGAAGCCATGTATGCAGAGAGACCAGACAGAGGCTTATGCCTACTAGTGGATATGGGCGATGCCGACTACAACATCGACTTCGTCGGTTGGATACCGACACTTAAAGATAGCAAAACCTATACCATCGCCGAACTCTGCGGAGAGGAGGAAGAATGACAGACTTTAGAGTTTGGAGCGACTACTGGGAGAAGTATGCAACCGAAGCCGAATTGTATATGGATGGCTCGGCGGATGCTACATTCGAGGACGATGACGGAGTTCCACACCATGAGAACACAGACCTAGTTCTTGAGTTTGACACAGGGCTTAAAGATAAGAACGGCAAAGAGATATACGGAGGGGATATATTGGATGACGGAGAGGGGCATATTGGCAAAGTTTTATATAACGAACGGTTAGCAAGCTTTGCTTATGAGTGGGGAAATTGTGGCTCTACTTTTATGGGTCTTTATACTTCCGACATGAAGGTCATCGGCAATATCCATGAGAACCCTGAATTATTGGAGGGGGAAGAATGACCGAAGAACATAACATCGACGACTTCATACAACAGGCCGTCAATAAAGGATATGAAGAATCTATCAAACGGGCGCAAAAACGTATATTATACAAAAGAGAACGTTATAACGAAAAACGTAATAAAATACGCGTAAAGCGCAAAATCGAACGCCAAGCGCGTAGAAAAGCAAGAGGACACAACTAAACGCAATAGATAAGGTAAAATTATGACACGTACAACATTTACGAAAAAAGACTATGAAAAGTTACTGAATCATATAACTAAATATCATGAAACCTGTTCGATTCCGGACGCGACCGACGCAATGCAACTTATCATAAAAGGAATACTAACGAATAAGTTGATTATAAAAATGCTATAATTAAAGCATGAAAGAAACCATTTGTATTATACTTGGCACTATTACAACGGCCTTGGTGTATTTACTCGGTGGTTTTGATATTGCGCTGCAATGCCTACTCGTAGCAATTGCACTGGATTATATAAGCGGTATTATAAAAGCATTTACGACTAAAACCTTATCTTCGCGAATCGGTTTTAGTGGAATCGTAAAGAAACTTGGAATCCTGTTACTTGTTATGGTAGGCGTTTTGATTGACCGCGTAAGCGGTGATACGGGCGCGATCAGAACGCTAGTTATATATTACTTCGTGGCCAACGAAGGATTATCTATTGTTGAAAACCTTGGTCAAGCAGGATTGCCAATTCCAAGTTCTTTGAAGAGTGCTTTAAAAGTAATAAGAAAGGAAAGTAACGATGGCCTGGACGCAAGTACGACAATTCAACATAAAACGAATGGGTAAACGCGCCGGTTGGTGTTTACAGAACTGCCGCGAAGGTTTCGGTATAACTACCGGCCATTTTCCGAGCGCAAAGGCGGACTTAGAATCACAAAGGAAGAATGGTACTTTGCACGATATTAAAACCCTGCCGAAGAACTGTGCCGTACCTGTTTATCTCGATACTACGTCACAATACGAACACGTAGAAGTCGCAGACCATGGTACGTGGTATTCTGACGGAGTAAGAGTAAATCCCGGTACTAAGGTATATGGTTGGGGTGAACTATGCGACGGTGTACGCGTGGTCAAATGGGTTGAAAACCAAACCCCGAAGAAGTCCGAAACAGAAATTGCCAAAGAAGTTATAGCCGGTAAATGGGGTAACGGTGACGACCGTAAAAACCGCTTAACCAAGGCCGGGTACAATTACAATAATATACAGGTAATCGTAAATAAGTTACTAACGCCTGGCACTTCGCGTAAGTCTGATACTGAAATAGCAAAAGAAGTTATAGCCGGCAAATGGGGTAACGGCGCAGATCGTAAGAACAGACTAACTAAGGCCGGGTACAATTACAATAATATACAGGCAATCGTAAATAAGTTACTGAAATGATAGCAGGTCAAACACTAGTAGCAGACGACGGGTACGAAGTAGCATTATTCCCAATGCCTTATCTTTACATGACGCAGGACGAAGGCGGCGATTATTCGCATACTGGTACGTATAATATTGATTTCGTTGGTTACAACGGTTCGGGTGTAGTTACACGCGCGCCGATTTATGCGCCTTGTACCATGAAGGTAATATCTTATCACCCGGGTACGACAGGTGGTAATGCGGTGATATTCGAAAGTGTAGATAAAGTACACTTTGCCGACGGTACTTTAGACTACATGACCTTATTGTTTATGCATGATAATTCACCACCATATACGACCGTTGGCCAAGTAATTAACCAGGGTCAACTATGTTACCGTACCGGTACTTATGGTTACGTAACGGGTGACCACGTACACTCGTGCCTTGGGCAAGGACGCGGTGGCTACTTCGTACAACGTCCGGGTGGTAACTATGACTTAAACAACCGTATACACTATTGGAACGGTGTATTTGTTAATGATACGGGTATTATTCAAGGTTACGGACACGATTGGCGCAAGTACGAAGGTGGTGTAGAACCCGAAGACGAAGAAGTCAAGAAAAAGAAGTTTCCATGGCCGGTTGCCTGGGGTCACTGGCAAAATTTCAAGTATGGCAATTATGGTATAATAACAGTATGACGGAAGACGAACTTAAAACAATTAGTAGCAATATTAAAGAAAAGATTGGTGAAGAATCTTTTTCAATGATCAGTGACGACCTTGGCCAAATCATAACGGGTCGCGACCTCATGGAAAAAGATATAAAGTCGCGCGATTCGGAAATATCCGAGTTGAAAGACAAGAACCAAAAATTAGTAGACGCAAATGCTAGTTTATTTAAGCAGATACCTTCCGTACACGCCGCGGAAACAAAGACAGATGAAGACGACGAAATGCCACTAAAGAACGTTTCACTTCGAAGTGTTTTTGATAAAAACGGCAATTTTATCAAATAATAAGAAAGGTTTAGTGATCAATGAATCCTAGCAATGGTTTAGTTACTGCCTTGAATAAAATGCGCGAAATGAGCGTTTCCGAAGGTAGTATTTACCACCAGTACGTTCCAGTAATCACTGACTTAACTTCAATTGGTGAATTCGGTACGCCGATCTTGGAGTATACCGACGTACGTAACGAGTTCATGACGAAGTTAGTCAAGCGCATTGTTGAAACGCAAATTGAAGGTAAAGTATTCAATAACAAACTTTCGCAACTCGAAGGTGAACAAGTACCACTTGGTTACTCTATTCAAGATATCTACGTCAACCCTGCCAAGGGTCGCAAGTTCAACGTTGAAGATTTTGCCGGTCTACTTCAAAAATACGAGGCAGACGTTAAACAACAGTTCCTCACTGTCAACATGGATATGCAATATCCTGTTACGATCACCCGCGCCAAACTAAAAAATGCCTTCACTTCTTGGGGTGCGCTTGAATCGTTTATCACTGGTATTACGAACTCTCTATACAGTGGTGCAAACATTGACCAGTACAACTTTACTAAGTACCTTGTTTCCAACGCCTTCCGCAATGGCCACACGATCAACAAAGTTGTTACCGCGCCAACTACCGAGACTACTTCAAAGGCCTTCGTAAAGACCGCACGTGCTTTGGCACTCGATTTTGCCGAAGCTTCAAGCGACTTCAACGCATGGGCTAAGGTCAATACTGACGATTCCAAGGCACTAGTTACCTGGACAGAACCTGAAGACATTGTATTCGTTCTACGCAATGATGTTATTGCTGAACTCGATGTTGATGTTCTTGCAAGTGCGTTCAATATTGGTAAGGCCGAACTAATGGGTCGTATTATCGGTGTACGTAACTTCGATATGTACAGTGACGCCGGCACGAAAGTATTTGACGGTGCTTCTATCCTTGGCATTATGTGTGACCGCAAATGGTTCAAGATTAAGAGCCAAGACCTCGAACTTGATTCGTTCTACAATGCCAACAACCGTACATGGCAGTATTACTACAACGTGGTTAAGATGTACAACTACTCGCTATTCGCAAATGCTGTTGTATTCTGTACCGCCGAACCTAACCCTTCTTCATAGAGTGTTAGCGGTTGCCGGAAACCGTAAAAGCCGGTAAATCAAATTTAAGGCCGATTTAGCGATAAATTGGCCTTATTTTTGATGATATAATGAAATTATGGCAATAATACAACCAAATAGTGAAATTTATTTGATCAAGTCGCCAATTGAATTAGACAATGATAACCAGTTAAGTTTCGCTAGTGCAACCGCGCAAGCGAATTACTTTTTATCTTTACCAAAACAGACGTTAACAAACGCAACGTTTCAACGTAAAGACGGTTATATTCGTTGGCCTGGGTCAATGGAAAATATTTTAAATTATAACTACTGTATGTACCGTAATAAAAACCATGGCAACAAGTGGTTTTATGCATTTATTACGAACATGGAATACAGTAACGACCAAATGACTAATGTATATATTAAGACGGACGTTTGGCAAACTTGGCAGTTCGATATTACCTTTAGAAAATGTTTCGTTGAACGTGAACACGTGAATGACGATACTTTCGGACTTCATACCGTACCGGAAGGACTCGAAACAGGTGATTTCGTGATAAACGGAAACCCAATCAGGGAAAGTTTTACGAATGTAGCCAACCCCGGCGGTGGTGGTACGTTTATTATGTTCCAGGTAACTACTACCACTTTGACCAAGGGTAGTAACACGTATACATTTCCAAGTGCGACCATGCCGGTATTTAACGGTATTCCGCAGGGGTGTTCAGTATTTGCCGTACCGCTTACGGACGCAGGGTTAGCACGTATGTATTCGGTATGCGGTATATATGACTCATACGGACGCGGTGACGCAATTATAGCAATATCACTAGTGCCATTTAATGTATGTACGTGGGAAGTAAAACCCGATTCTTCAGACAATAGTTACTTCGTGCCGGTTGGCGGTTGGACGGCAAAGGTTACGGCACTCGACGCGATCACGCGTAATACAACCATCGACGGTTACTCGCCAAAGAATAATAAACTATTTACTGGTGAATTTAATTACCTTTATGTTTCAAATAACCTTGGCACTGATGTTGTATTTAAATGGGAAGACTTCAACGGCAACGCGCAGTTTTCAATGAAAAGTGCATTAGACCAAGGCGGTACGTTCAAACTATACCCGACGAACTCGAAACTATCCGGTAACGACGGTTGGACGGAAGGTATAAACGGTGGTAAGTTACCTTGTATTTCTTGGACTTCAGACTATTACTTGAACTGGAAAGCCGTAAACGGTGCGAACACGATTATTCAAGCCGGTTACCAAGCATTTAACTTCGGCGTAGGGTTAACGTCTAGCGTACTAGGTGCAGGCGGTGGTAGTGTTGGCGCAATCGACTTCGCGGCCGATATGGCTAACACCATGCAACAGGTAAAACAGGCGCAAATGACACCACCACAGGCCAAAGGCAACGTCGCAAGTGGTGATATTAACTTAAGTGCAGGCGAAACCGGATTTACCTTTAAGAAAATGAGTATACGTGCCGAATTTGCCCGACAGATAGACGAATACCTGTCTGCGGTTGGGTATAAGGTCAACCTTATGAAAGTTCCGAATATTACCGGCCGTACGAACTGGAATTACGTACGTACGAAGGGTTGTAATATTATTGGTGACGTACCGCAAGGTGATATGCAGGAAATTAAAGGAATGTTCAACCGCGGTATTACGATTTGGCATAACCCAAGTACCTTTATGGATTACTCACAAACTAATGCAATAGTATAGAAAGGATAAAATGCGTAGAAGACTAGTTGGCAACCGCCAAGCAAAGTTCAAAGATTATATGTACGTCAACGACGATACGTACGTAGACTTCTTGGAACGCTTAAAGAAAATTGCTATTTCGATGTTCGAATGGGTAAACTTGCCGGACTCAATGGACGCTAGATACCTAGAGTTATGTTTGTATTACTTAGGCCAAGCCGCGTTACTCAAGAACGATAAAGATATATTTATAAACACTAAGGCGTGCAGTGCCGGGCAGTTGAACATTTACGAACTACCAACGGAAATAAACTGCTATTCCGTTGAATTCAATACAACCAAGAAACAATACGACGGATTCGCGATCAATGATATTAACAAAATCAACCCGAGTGATTACTGCGTTTATGTTTTAAACAACCAAAACCGTTGCGCGACGGCCTGGACGCTAGAATTATTCGCATACCGTCTATACTTGGCACAAAGAACGGCCGACGTAAATATTACGGTCAACAAAATGCCGTTTATCGTGGGCGTTCCGGAAAACCAACGCTTGACCATGGAAAACCTTATCAACCAGATAGACGAAAACCGACCGGCCGTATTCGGTACGAAAGAACTTGCAAGTACCATTAAAGACGATTTGCGCGTACTTCCGACGAATCCACCATTTGTAGCGGATAAGTTAAACGACTATAAGAAGGAAATTTGGAACGAGGCGTTAACATTCTTGGGTATAAACAACTTAAATGAGAAAAAAGAGCGTCTGATCAGTGACGAAACCAACTCGAACAATGAGTTAATAAACCTTAACTTGCAATCGTATTTGACCCCACGTAAAGAGGCGTGTAAACGTTTTAATACTCTATTCGGTCTTGAAGGTGAAAAGGCAATTGACGTAAAGGTAAGGTCTGACCTTTATAACATCATTAAACAAGAAGAATCAGTAGTCGCGGATTACAACGCCGACGGCAAGGTAGATTTTGAAGACGTAAAGGAAATTGAAAAATGAGTAGATACACAACGGAATTAAGATTTATCATTCAAAACACTTCACGCGAAGAAGTAGAATCATGGTTTACTGATTACGAACTAGAAGACTACTTAACTGCGGACGAAATAGAAGTAATCGAAGATCGCGGAACGTGGACTAAAGAGAAATTGGCCAAACTGATCGTAGACCATTATTATATGCGTGAAATTGGCCTAGAAACGGTGGAACTATTCAAACACCAAGTAAAGGTCGCCATGCGCGAGATAATGGAAGAAAAACTACCGTTGATATATTCGGCAAGTCTAGCATATGACCCGTTAGTAAACGTAGATTTTACCGAAACTTACACTTCAGAAAATGAACAAGACGGTAACGCCGACGGTTTGAATGTAAATTCAGATACACCACAAGGCCAAATTAGTAAAGCCGCGATTCTTGCCGGAAGTTATGCAAGTAGTACGGGTGCGAGTGAAGGTACTAGCCATTCGGAAGGTACACAAAGTTACACGCGTCACCAAAAAGGTAACAGTGGTGCGTTAACTACTGCGCAGGCGTTAGTGCGAGATTATCGTAAAAATATTATAATGATAAATAAGGATATAATCGACGATTTATCTTCGCTCTTTATGCGTATATATTAACAAGAAAGGATAATATGGCAACTTTACCAAAAGGCCAAGGCGTATTTTTGCCACCATTCAAAGCATGGTTGGCAAGCAATATTCCGGCCGTATATGACAACACGATGACCTATTATGAGGAACTTGTCGCGTTGATCAAGTACCTTCAAGATATTGTTGTACCTGCGGTAAATGATAATGCTAGTGCAGTTACTACCATTTCAAACGCAGTAGAACAATTACAAAGTTATGTTGAAAACTACTTCGCAAACCTCGACGTTCAAGAAGAGATCAATAATAAACTCGACCAAATGGCCGAAGACGGTACACTTCAAGAGATCATTACAACTTATATTCAAGCGAATGTTTCATGGAGTTTTGATACAGTTTCTGATATGCAATCTGCAACCAACCTCACTGATGGTTCTTATGCCCAGACTTATGGATTTTATGGTCTTAATGATAAAGGTGGAGCTAAATATCTAATCCGAAAACCGGCAGAAAACGAAACAGCTAATAATATCACAACCTTTGATATTAATGGCGGTTTAATCGCAGAACTAGTTATCATGTCTAATATGAATGTTAAACAATTTGGTGCTAAAGGTGATAACACTACAGATGATACGAGTGCAATCCAAACAGCACTAAATAATGTCAAAAATCTTGAATTCACAAATGATACTTATAAAGTTGTTTATGTTGACTTTCAAGATAACCAAACAATTGAAGGTAATGGAGCGAAACTGAATTGTTTACTTAACACAGCTAATCTTATTGCATTTGGTTCTCATTTAACAATTAAAAACATTGAGATTCACTCTCTAAATAATGATCGTGAATGGAATCGTCTTGACCTTCGTGATGAGGAGTTTATCACATTTGAAAACTGTATCTTTAGTGGTTTCCAACAGCAAGAAATTGTATCACCATCAGTTGGTCTGAACTGTTGGGCGTTATACATTCGTGAATGCCATGACATTAGAGTTATTAACTGTAAGTTTGTAGATAATAACTTCCAAGACGTGTTGATTGAGTTCGCTAACTACAATATCTACTTTGAAAACTGTACAGGTTCGTACAATAACACAGAAGGTATCATCATAGATATTGAACCATCTGCGAATACCGGTGTTAATGAGAATATTGTTATTACTAATTGTATAATGCGTGAATTTGATATTTATGAATACTTCAATAACTTTACCAGTAATAAAAATATAACACTCAATAACTGTACTATCTCTAACTTAAGGTATGTTGGTGGTGATGTTCAGTTCAATAACTGCGTAATTAAGAGCTTTAGCAATAAACAATCTATTAACTTCTTGAATAGTGATGGCGTGGTTTCATTTAACGATTCTTTGAACTTTTCACCAAACTTGATTGCTGATCCTTATTTCCAGACACTTTCAATGACTAATGATACCAACCGTCTATGGCATGTAAATTATGCAAATACTGCATGGAAAACACTAGTTTACAGGGTTAAGGATAGTGAAGGTACATATATTGCGTTAAATCCAGCTAATAATGCGAGTGGCAATATAATTCTCGAAACAAAACAGATAAGTGCAAACGCTGGTGACGTATTTGTATTAAAACATATTTCTAAAGCATTTTATCCAACCGGTTCTTACGGTGCAACTGCCAATCATATAAATATTAAGTTTTTTAGATCAAATAATGATCTAATTGATACTTATAAGCTTAAAACGAATCGTGGCGCATATAATACACCACAAAAGTTCTCTGAACGAACTAATGTGTTTATGTGTCCGGAAGGTACAAGTTACTTTATTATAAACTTGAGAAATGGTGAAATTAGCTCAGCTAATGCCGCTTACTTCAAATCTATAGGCCTTTATAAAGTTACCTGTGATCAGGATCGCACCAACAACATTGAATCTCTAGGCGATTCTGAAGGAAAACCATTCTATGGTAATATTTTGTTTAATAGCGAAAACAATGATATTAACCACTTTGCCGGCGAACGTATGTATTATAACGCTCCATCAACCTATATTGGTGGTGTATGTACAAATGCTACTAATAACATTTGGAAAGAGTATGGTAGCCTAGCTAGCTAGCGAAGTTAATTACATGATTTTCCACACTCATGTGGATTTCCAAATCCGGCCGTTGTTTCCTCGCGGCCGGTTTTTGGTTTTTGCACTTTTGCACAGGGTTTTGCACATTTACACTTTTCCACAGGGTTTTAAACAGGGTGATCGCGCGGTAAACGGCAGTAGAGGGTGGTTTTATGGCGAAGAAGATTAAAATGCGTGTAGAAGCCATTTTAAGCACTTTGGTGACGTGTAACGGTAGACAGTTGGTAGAAGGGCTGGTGAAGGGCGTGGGGTTAATGTCGCACAATATTAGTTTTACGACGTTTGAATTTTAAGATGAAATATATTATAACATATAGTTGACAAGGGGGAAAAGTTATGAAAATCGGGAAACAGATACC
>Ga0326513_10001876_pt1 | contig 15811 bp, 22 predicted proteins | sample 2_2465_0518_D_FD_203654 | JGI IMG/M metagenome (GOLD analysis project Ga0326513, IMG submission 203654) | Bovine rumen microbial communities from UC Davis, California, United States - 2_2465_0518 | ecosystem: Host-associated > Mammals > Digestive system > Stomach > Rumen | place: USA... | reverse complement strand
GTAGTGATACCTCTGATTCTACGAATTAGAGTATAGATATTAGCAATCTAACTTCTGTTGTTTTAGAAATGATTAGCGGGAACTTTAATATAAAGAACTCATCTAATAGTTTATTTAATGTTGATAATAGTGGAAACGTAACAATTAAAGGAGGGCTTAGTTTAGGCGGCTCTATGAGCTTTAACTCAGTAACCAAATTTAATATTGGAGATTATTCTATCGCAATTGGAGGAGTTCAATAGAGTTAGGTTGGTAATTATACAGTTACAAATGATATAGTAAATGTTGGTGGAGGAATTTATGCTTTAAGATTATTTAGTATTACAAAAGGAACAACAAATATTTTTACGGTTTTAGTTAATGGAATTTATAAAGGCGGAACTACTAATATTTATCCTGGTACTGATTATTGGAATATTTCTGGAGGAACATAGTTATAATAAAAGCCCATAGTAGAAATACTATGGGTTTTTTCTTACGTTGCGCCGCCCTATCATCAAATTATACTTTAATCCTACGTTGCGCCGGCGCCTATAAAAAAATTTCTTAATGTAGATTTTTATAAGATTAAATCTAAAAAGTTGCTATCGCGGCGCATGATAGGGCGGCGCATTATAGGAGAAAAAGACCAATAAGTTGATAACTTTTGATTCGCGAGGTGCGTAGCACCGAGCTTAGGTAATCTAAATTTTAATTTAAAAATTTTGTGACCAACGGTCACGTCGCTTTTTGATTACTTTTTGCCGACTGGGAAAAAGTAATACTATATAGTATTAAAAATTCCACAGAACGGTATTAATTTTCCCTTAGATCGGTATTAATTTTTCCATAAAACGGTATTAAAAATTCCATTATCGGTGATAATTTTTCCATACCATATTTTTTAGACACTTTTTTCTGGAAAAATACTTATATAATAGAAAAAACAAAAAAAGGAGGTAGATATTTTATGCATCAAGAAAAATTAAAAACTTATGCACCCATGCCAAAGAAAGAAAGAGAAATAGCTAGCAACCCTATGAAACTTTATACTTATTTAGTTTGTATTTCTGGACTAGCCGCTTACCCTGATAATACTCGGATATTTCAGTAGAAAGATTTGGTTTTAACCAGAATAGAAGAAGCAATTGGTATTACTGCAAAAACAGTAAAATTATATTTATATTATTTAGAAAGAGATGGGTTAATTAAATATGGCGGAAATAAAAAATTTAATTTATTTATTAGTGATGATTTTGATTTAAATGATAAAAAGCAGAAAGCGGCATATCGAAAAATAGTAGAGAAACATTCAGCAGAAGTGTGGAAGAATAGGAATAAAGAAGAGAAGAAATGTTATTATTATATTCCAAGACCTAATCCTTTTACTAAGATTCCAGAAGAAACGTTAAGTTAGTTAAATGAATAGTTCTCTGCAACAGAATTAGAGTTAAAAATTTATTATTTATGTTGTTCTTATAGAGATATATGCTGCTATGGGGGAACACAGTATAAAGCTATTAGTTTTGAATCGTTGAGAGAAATTTTTAATTTAAGTAAAAATACATATAATGATAGTACGATACGAAGGGCTCTAGTCTTTTTAGATGGGTTAAATTTAATTTCTTTTTATGAAACTAGTGTTCCTAATTCAAAAGGAGCAAAAATACCTAGTTTCCATTTGACAGATGTTAATTATTATATAAATTATAATAATATAAAAAATAAAGAAGAAGAATCAATTGAAGATGAAATATTACTCGAAGCATATCATCGTATTCATGAAGTAATAGATATTAAATGAAATGTATTATTTATTCGCGCCGCGGCATCATCCGTGGCGCTTTTAATTTTCTGTCTATATTGCGCCGCGCTACCAAAATTTACCAAAAATTCCAAAAATTGGAAGCGCGGCGACTTAATCCTATACTTTATTCTCCTTACTTCTTGCTAATTTGTATAATTTATACAAAATTCAATCCCTTTTTTTGTTTAAAGCATAGAATTTTTCAAAACTCTTTAACCATAAACTTGACCTAACCAATCCTATTCCTACTTTTAAGTGTAAGCAAAAATAAAAGAGGTGATTTAAATGGCATATACAAGTTATGGTATGGCGACACAAGGTCCGACACAAGGTCCAGTACAAACTCCAGTACAACCCTAGACTGGAGCAATACCCCAAAGTCCTTTTGGACAACAGCAAAATATTCAACCTTTATTTCCTTAGCCACAAGGTAACGTTTATAATATAAACTCAACCTTGGAAGTTGCAAACGTACCCGTCGGTGCAGGAATGTCAGTTGCTTTATGTCTGCCAGAAAACGTTATGTATATTAAGACAATGTAGAATGGTAATCCATTATTCTATCCATATAAGGTAATACCTTTTACTTAGAATGATGGTGCCGCGGCGCAAGGTAGAGAAGAAACATAGACTTCTTCTATATCTCTTGAAGATTTAGCTTTACAAATAAAAAATTGTAATGAGAAAATAAGTGATTTAGAAGATAGAGTTTTAAGTGTTACTAAAAAGAAAAAGGAGTTTGATTTATAATGAATCCACAATTGTAGATGATAGCCTAGTTAATGCGAGGACGAAATCCCTAGGAAGTTGCTCTTTCTATGATTCAAAATTAGAAAATTAATGACCCTAACATTAGTTAGCTAATTAAATTCGCATAGAATAACTAGACCAATGATTTTGTTAATCTCGCTTAGGAGATGTTTAAACAACGAGGTTTAGACTTGAATAATGAGTTCCAAGCCTTTATGTAGTTACTTAAATAACTCCTAAAGCGTGAAATATATATATTATAGAGGTGTTTTAATAATGGGAGAAAACGGATTATCTATCGCAGATGCTCTGGCTCTTGCAAGAGGTAATGATGGTGACTTCGGAAATGGAGGTGCGCTTTGGTGGATTGTCATTCTAGCCTTGTTCTTCGGATGGGGTGGCAATGGTAACTGGGGCAACAACGGTGGCAGAGGCAATGGTGGAGACACTATTGTATTTCCTCAGACTGGCTTTGGTGGCGGTTTTGGTGGCTATAATGCTTGTTGTGCGCCCGCTACTGCCCAAGGTATGTCAGATGCCTTTAATTTCCAGACTTTAGATGGAGATATAAGAGGTACGCATGATTCGGTTGTTGATGGGTTCTATCAGAATAACTTAGCAGTAACGAATCTTGGAACAAGTATTGCTAATGCTTTTGCGGCTTCTGATAAGGCTAATTTACAAAGCGCCGCGGCATTGTAGAATTCGATGTGTAATGGTTTTAATTCTGTTAATACTGGAATTAACGATGCGGCTTTTGGTCTGTAGACTAACTTAAGTAATGGATTTAATAATGTTCAGTCTACTCTGTGCAATGGTTTCAATGGTGTTCAAACTGCAATCGCTAATACTAATTGTGCGATTAAAGATTGCTGCTGCGAAACTCGCGAATCTATTATGCAGTCTAATTTCAATAATCAAGCTGGTTTTAATGGAGTAACTACTGCTATTGCAACTAATGCTTGTGATATTGAAAGAGGTTAGGATGACATTCGCTACTTAATGGCTCAGAATCAGAGCTAGACAATGGTTAGCATCGACCGTCTTGGTGACCGCTTAATTGATTATATGAATCAGAAAGAGATGGATGAACTTAGAACTGAACTCTAGAATGCTAGATTCCAGATTTCTCAGTCAGCCCAGACCGAACAACTGCTGAATTCACTCCAGCCAATAGCTAGACCTGCGTATATCACAGCTAGTCCATATCAATCCTTAAACTACAACGCTGTTAATGGTTGCGGTTGCGGTAATTTCTAAGGATGTGGTAAGTAATGGCTTGCCCTAATAAATTATGTAAAAATTTAATTATATCTGAAGCGGTTACTTTTACTGACCCAAATTTAATTATTAATATCCCTGCGGGAAGTTATGCAAATGGGCAGAAGTATTGTTTAGTAGTTGGTTAGGATATACCTACCACAACTACTATTGCCGCGACAGTAGGAATTACCATTGGAGAAGATGAGACAATTTATCCTTTAGTTAATTGCAATTGTACTAATGTTAGTGCTTGTCAGATAGCTACAAGAAGTATTTATCCTTGTATAGTAAGAACTAATATTTAGTCGGGCGTATTTAAGTTAATAGATAGCTTAAGTTGTTGCAATAATTGTAGATATTATAATGTTGCTCCATCTCTTCCAATAACAACAACAGATGCAACTACAACTGGAGGTGAAGGATGATGGATGAATTACTTAGAAAAGTTAAGAAAGAATTATCTACTATTGCAGATAAAGGTTTAACTTCTTCTAATCTCGATACAACTTATAAACTTATTGATATTTATAAGGATATAAAGGAAGCAGATTATTACGAAAAATGTAATGAAGAAAGTGAACTTTATGGTGCAAGAAGCAGAGATAGTAGAGGACGCTATCGCGGCGACGAAGATGATTATGATAGAAACTATCGTAGAGGTGGCAATAGCGGTAATTATAATCATGATAGATACTATCCCCTTGACGAAAGAGACGAACGTTACTTTACTCGTATGAGAGAAGGCCTTTATAATTATAATGAAGGTAAAAACCGCTATAGAGATGGAGATTCTAAAGATCGTATGATCGATGGCGTCGATATGGCGATGGGTGCGTTAGTTAATTTCGTAGAGTATATGATGGACAATGTAGAAACTTCTCAGGAGAAAGAAGTAATTAGAAAGCATATTGATAAACTAAAGAAAATGTAATGCGATTTTAGTATTATAATAATAATCCCTATGGGCGGCGCGTTAATGATTGCACAGTGAGGGCTATTGCCCTTGCTACGCGCCGGTCTTGGGAAGAAGTTTTTGAAGAGCTTTCTGATTATGCAAAGCATGAAGGAATAACTTTCTCCGAAGTAGAATTTATCAATGAATATTTAAGTCGCCAATATCCACGGTTTTGTCAAGACCCAGTTAATAAAGTAATAACAGTTGGTAATTTTGCAGATTTGGAACTTCCCGGTCGATGGCTTGTAACTATGAGTGGACATATAACTTGTATAATTGATGGTGTCATTTACGATGTATTCGACCCATCTGATAGATATATGTGGTGCGCTTATCAGGTTGATGAATAAAGAAAAGAGAGTAGGTGACCCTAACACCTACTCTCATATTATAGAGGTATTTTCAAAGGGCGGCTATTGTCGCCCTTATTTTTTAGAATTCAATTACTTCCTATTGCTAGTGTAAGGAAGCGGCATAGCGCCCAAGGAGGACTGCATCTGCTTCATCAGTACTGACCTTAATCTCATATAAAGACTAAACTTTTAACTATGCATTTTTCTTCTAGTCAGTTCTTGTACGACCTTTAATTCCATTATGAGTTCTCCAAGTTCCTGGCGGAATTATCATATATGGAACATTATTCTCGTAACAATAATTTTTTAAAACGCCTTGAAGATGGGCTAGTTTTTTAAAAGTTAGAACTGCTTCTTCTCCATCTCCAAATTTTTGTAATTGTATATCTTCTAATGCAACCATATCTGGATTATGCTAAGTAATCATTGATGCAAACCAAGCTTTTGTCTAGGCAATTCGTTCTGTCGATTTACTACCATGACTAGTCCAAGAACCATAGTTAATTAAACGCCCTGAATCAAAACAACTCCATCCTGAGCAAATTGAAGCCTAGTCGAAAGCAAGGATACGATAACCTTGCTTCTTCTTCGGCTTTTCATTAATTTTCTTAAAAGGCTAATAGTTACAACAGCTACATTCGACCTATCCACGTCGCCAATCTTCGAATGGAAAATGAACCTCATGTCCTTTGGGACAAAGAGCTAGCAAATCTGTTTTAAGGTTTACATATTCCTTAGAAATTAACTACCATCCAGCGTCTTCTATTGACTGCTTAACTTCTTCATACTTAATTTTTCCCATTAAGCATCAGTCGAGCCAAAGCCGCTTTCTCCTCTGTCAGTTTCATCGTTAATTGTAGTTTCTTCCCAAATAATCATAGGAGTAGGAGCAATTATTAACTAAGCAATTTTATCTCCTGCCTTTATTGTATAATCTTCAGTACTAGTATTGGTAATGATAATTTTAATCTCTCCACGGAAGGACGAGTCAATTGTACCTGGCGTATTGGCTACTCTAAGTCCAGTCTTTAGACTAAGTCCTGAACGAGGACGAACTGTTATTTCATAACCCTTAGGAATAGCAAATTTAAGACCAGTTCTTACAGCCTTAGTTACACCTGCATTTATGGTTGTGTCTTCTAATGCACAAATGTCTGCTCCTGCATCAAGAGGATGTGCATAAGTGGGTATCTTGGCATTTGGGTCTATTTTTTCAATTTTTACACTAATCTTCTCACGAGGATTGTTATAGACCTCAACGAATTTAAATACTGCATTTTCAAGAACGAGAGTTAAAAAATTCTTCTTATTCTCTCCCATTTCTTCATCTTTTATAGTATCAATAAATTCTCTTGCCGCAGCGGCCTACTCATCTATGTTAAAGGAAGGATCTCTCATCATTTCTTGCTTTAAATTGTCAAGAACTTCCTTTTCGTAAGCGGGATTATTATATATTGCTTCAATTCTTTCTTTCATAATTGGATAGATTTTATTAAAATCTTCATCAGGTAATTCCATTATTTGAATAAACTAATCAATATCTTGAGAACTACTATTACCCTTAGAAAGAACCTCTTTAAAACTATCTAATACTTTCTTCTCATTAAAATTCTTTGCTATGTCTTTTGCATTTATATCTATATCAGCCATTAGTCAGTTACCTCCTTTCCTTCAAAATCTTCAACTATATCGTCTATTACATTTAATAGAAAAGCTTCATCAGCGGTAAGCCACCAATCATCTTTACGATGTATTTCATATTCTTCTTCTGTAATTTCGGTATTATTGATAACTAATTTCTTAAGTTGCTGAAGCTATCCAACATAATAATTAGTAAAGTTTATAAACTTATGCGAATCTCCATAAGTTCCTGCACTCCCTTCATGATAAAGATAAGTTGTATAAGGTAAGCCGAATCTTTGATGTCCTGCAATTAAAATAAAGAAAGCTCCACTACAAGCCATTCCTATGTTATAAGTATAAACTGGAGTCTTTGAAATCTTAATTGAAGAAATAATACTTAAAGAAGCATCTAGACTACCACCAGAGGAATTTATTAAAATTTTAATTGGACCTCGTTCTTCTATCGGTATCCCATCCATAGTATCCATTTTATTATAAAAACGAATTTTTTTATAAATTTGAGTTGCCATTTTATCAGTAATTTCTCCATCTATATAAATGGCTCGTTCGTAATAATCATAATTCAGAAAAGCATTTTCTGTATCTGTTTGAGATTCTGGATTTGTTAGTATGTCGAAAATTGTTAAATCTTCTCTACAGCCGCAGTCATGTTCCTACTGCTATATATTATCGACACATTCGTCATAAATCTCTCCCATTTCATTAGTAAACTCTTCTTTGGTTTTTAGTTTACCATCTTCGTTAAAAATTGAAACCATACCATCTTCTCTCTTACTCATCAGCAAGTTCCTCCGCTTGTTTATTCAGTTTTTCAATCTCCGATTCAAGTTGTTTTATTTCAAACATAAGTTCAGTAATTCGAGGATTGTAGGAAAAAGTATTAACTTTTATATTAGATAATTCACTTTTCTTTGCTTCTAAAGAATAGTTTGCTAAAGATAGCTTATCTTTAATTTCTTTCTTCTCCAAGGTTAAATACCTCCTAACTTATTTATATTTTTATTATATCATTGGGCGGTTTAAAAATCAAATACTCCATTTTTAGGGTTAGTTTTTAATAGAAGCCTATTCTGCGCCGGCGCAGCATTAGCTAGCTTTAATGCAATGGGATTGTCTTTATAATATTCACAGTAGGAAGATGGTGTCGCGGTGCATCCCCAACGAGAAACGTAGTCCAATAATGAATCTTTTTTAATAGTTGCTATATTAACTCTTGTTTTCTTTTCTTTCTTTTTTAAAATAAGAATTGTTTTTATAATACGTTGCGCCGCCATATCATCATTTTCATCTTCTATTGGATAAAAAGGATAATTTGGCTTGGCTTCATATTTTTCAACAAAATCTTTATTGTATTTAAAAATTGGAGTAATTGAAGTCCTTATTAAGTTACTAAACTTTTCAATTTCTTCAAATTGTTTTAAATTATGACACCGCGGCGCATGGTAGAAATAAAAACTATAATTGTGATATTCATGGAGAAAATCGGAAAAATCAAGTGAACAGAAGTCCTTATCTACAAAATATATTGCATTTTTATCTTCTTGGAAGCCAGTTAAATCTTGATTTTCTAAACGAACTATCGAATTATTTTTAAGATGTTCGTAGTTAACTCCTTTAATTTTTTCGTAAAATAAATCATAGGGAAGAAAAGAAGGCGGCGAAGCATTTAAAGGAGAAGGGAGGGATTCATAATAATTATAGAATCCCTCTCCATAAAGAACTGCCTTACTATCACTTAATTTTGTTTTAGGAAAAAAATTAAAAGAGTTTTCTTTGAAATAATAAATCTTAGAAAAACGAGTTAAGTCTTCATCTGGCTTTACCATAGTTACTTTATGATTATTCTTATAATAGTAATTATAAGTTTTCATTAGCTCAAGATTAGGCCTATGACGCGCCGGCGCATGGAATAAGTCAACGTCATATAAAGCAATTGAACTCATATTATTTCCTCCTCTAATTCAAGTCTTTCAGTACTTGATTTGGTAATAAAACCATCTTTGATTTCTTCTATTTTTTCAAATAAAGGCAAGTCAGTACTTTTATATTTCTTAGGAATAAAGTTATCTCCACGACGTATACCTGTAATGATTAACTTATTACCTCGTGCTAAAAATGATTTTTCTAGCACATGCTTTTTTCCATCCTCTCCTTTTGCGGATATTTGTTTATCCCACTTTGCGAATTGATTTTTCCAAATTTTAACTGTTACAACTCCACTGGTAGTTAATAACGTTATTGTAGATTTGTTTTTATCTTTATCAATAATAGTTCCTGCAATACGATTAATTTGATACATAATAATTTCAGAACCGTCTTTAGTAGTAAATTTTCTATCTATTTCTGGCTCTTCTGGTAGTTTGAAGAAATCTACTATTCCATAAGCTTTATTATTAAGATTTGCTAATTCATGCTCGTGATAATAGAAACTAAGAGAATCCATTTCCCATTTTGAAATAGAACCTTCTGCATATTTTTCAAAAATTTCTTGATAAAGTCTATTATTAAGTTCTATAAGAATTTCTTGTTGATTAGTTTTCATCCAATCTCTTACTGGATCCATTCCTTTTTTATAAATAGAATCCCAAATAGACTGTTTAATTTTTGCAGTTTTGATATCATCATTAACATTTACTTCTTCAAGTTTATCTATTGGATAAGAAGCACTATAAAAATTAAAACCGCGTGTATCAAGATTGTAATACAAACCCTCTTTAAAATTCTTTAAGTATTTATTAAAGTTAAAAAGTCTACGCTCATAATTTAAAGTTTCTGGAATCATTTGCTTTTCAATAAGCATCTGCATATTTTGAAGTGTAATACGTTTTTTCTGGTCGGCAACTAACTTTAAATAAGTTTCCATTACTTCTTCACGAGAGTTATATAGTGAATCAAAAGTCCCTGCTTTAATTAAAGAAATCATTTGAGTTTTATTAACTTTTACTTTATTCATAAAATCTTCAATTGAAGTATAAGGACGATTACTAAAGATATCTTTAATTAATTGATTTCCTATGCGAGTAATGCCACGAATTCCATAAAGAATTCTATTATTAGCAACATCAGGAGTAAAGGAAATGTCTGATTTATTAATATCTGGTAAGGAAAAATCAATTCCCTTACTTTTCATTTTACCTATCGCCGCAGCAATACGTCCATAATCCGCAGCGGAGTTTTCTACCTCTTCATCTTCATCATAAATTACTTCTTCTGATAAACCCATTGAACCACTATCAACAATTAAATTCGCCGTATTCCAGAATATAATAGGATACCGATACGCGAGATTTAGTTCTTGCAGAGCTACTATAGAGTAGCCTAGGGTATGTGCCGCATTGAACCCATATCCGCGGTTTAGTGCAATTAAGTTCGCCCATACATACCTACAGAGATTCTCATCACAACCTTTTTCTTTTGTTGTTTCATAGAATTCCTTTTCTAGTTCTTCATATGATTTGGCTTGCTTCTTTGCGATTGATTTCCTGAGCTTGTCCGCCCATAACAAACTAAATCCGCCAATATCTGGTTGCTGAACTAACATCATAAATTGTTCTTGCTGAATGCACATGCCATAAGAGATTCCTATAATATTTTCAAGCATTGGCCAATATTTTTCTTTAACTTTCCATTGAGTCATTTCTTGATGCCATGCTTCTGGATAATTCTTTTTAAATCTTGCAAATTTATCAACTGGCTGTTCTGCTCCTTTCTCTGGCGCCATCAATCGTATAACAGCATTGAGCGCAGTTAAATCGTCAATTGAAGAGGGGTGAACGGCAGCAATGCCTTTTATACCACTATCTTGCTCCATTTGAAATAAAGCTTGAACTTCATGACGATTAAGAAGTTCCCACATTTTTGAATCTTCTCTTTCTATTTTATAAACTCCAATTGCTTCTTCATAAATTTCTCGAAGGTTTTTATTTGCATCATCTAAATATTTATGCTTACAAAGTAAGTCAATGCACGCCCGCATTCTATCCAATGCTTCGATAGATAACAAATCAATTTTAATAAGCGGATTGTCGTATATTTCTATACGTCCTGACTATCTCTTACTTTTATATTGCTATAAAAGAACTCCGTTTCGAACTATGTATCAATAATAGTCCTACTCCCCTTCTAACAGGGGATAGTCGATACGCACATATTTTAGAGTAAATTCTTCCATGTTTTTCCATTGATTACATCTCTTATAGAGGTAGGAGTAACCTATGGATATAATTTATAAATTTCTGAATTTGAAATTCCTTCTGAATGTTTCTGTCTTATGTCTAAAACATCTTCAGCAGTTAATTTAGAACGACCATTTCGTTCACCTGCTCGTGCTAAACTAGCATGTTTCTTTTTATTTTGGTCTGTAAAGACTTCAGGCATTACTAATTTATACGATTTTCCATTATATACATTCCAGAAGCTCCATTCATTACTATATATATCTTTATATTCTTGATAAACCTTTTTCCAATATTCTCCATTATTATATCTTATTCTTAATTTTACTACCTCATCATATTCTAATCCCTTCTTATTAAACTAGTTACTAAATTCAGTATTAAAAGGATATTCTTCTGTATCGGTTTTAAGATTAGTATAAGTCTAATGATGATATAACTTCTTAAACTATTCATAACTAAGTTTGTCATTAACTTCATCATATAATACATACATAGGTTTATCTCTATTATCTAATATATACTAAGCTTCCTCTTGTGTTAAATGAGCATTAGAATTATCGGCTCCGTATTTTGAGACTCCAAGAACTCCATCTCCACCTTCAGTAACATTATATCCTTTTGGAACACGACAATCTTTTTCCTTAATAGTTTTAATTTCTAATTCATTAATTTCTTCAATAGGAACATTCTTATAAAGGACTTCAAATTTAAAATTTTCTTTACCATATTTTTGTATTGCTTTAGATATTACTTGATGAGGAGCATTACCACATCTATGATTGCTCCAACGCTTAGTAATATTATTGGTTTGACCAATATAAATTTTACCATTTATAAGATTGGTTATTTGATATAAATACATTTTTATCACTCCTGTAAATCTATTTTTATTACCTACATTATAAAAGTAGAATTTACAAGAATTTACTCTAAAATTTTGGTGCGGGATTACCATACCTATGTCTCCCGACAGGGCTTTAGGCTTCCCCGCCGCACTAATAGTATTTTTTACTTACGCTTTCGCGGCTATTAGTACGTCGCTGATAAACGATTAGAAGTTTATGAGCCTAACATTACGTCAACTCACGTCTTCACATGTGTGGAGGTCAAACTGTGTACATACATCACCATTTGTTGTTTGCATTAGTGCAGTTGATTTAGTGATAGGTTCGTCGTAAAATATAACTCCCCCTGCATGACTTCCCACACCATTACATAAACCTTCTATATTTTGTGCTACTTCCCATACTTTTGAATATTTGTTAGTCATTAAATCTTGGAATTTTTTATCTGGGAGTATTCCTTCTTCTTCGTCTCCATAAAATGTCTGTTTAAGAGTTCGGGCCTGTCCTCTATCTGCTTTAATAAAACTTGACAAATAGCTAGCTTCATCTGGATCTACGCCTAATCCACGACAGGCAGTAAGTAATGCACTCTTACTTTTTTCTGTTCTTATTGTTAATACTTTAGATACTCTATCTGCCCCATATTCGTCCTGAAGAGCCTTATAGACCTGTGGACGTTTAGCCCCTTCGATATCAAGATCCACGTCCAAGACAGACACACGTTCAGGGTTGAGAAAACGGAAACTATATGTTTTTGTAGTTTCTTTAAGCGGATTAATTTGAGTGACATCTAACATATTGAGCAAAAGAAAGCCAGTTCCTGAGCCTCTCGCAGCACCCATAAGAGAATTTCCTTTATTCCATATGACATTACAATAATCACGAAGATTTAATAGATAAGCACTCCATTGCGTATTCATCTTTTCAGAAGCTAATCTTATTGCTTTTAAATTATCATCTATTTCTTCAAAAGTTCTTTGATTATTATATTCCTCAGGCTTAGCAAGAATCTTTCTTACTATCGCCGCGGCAAGATGTCGATTAGAATCATAAGGAGAAGTATAAAAATATTCTAACTCCTTTATTAAATCCTTAAAAGCAATAAATTCTTCTTTTGATATAGTATTAATAGTCTTGGGAAGATAAGGAATATGCAAAGGCTTAGTTAAATCATAGTCTTCACACAAATCATAAATCAATTTTGTATTATTCATCCATTGACTAGCTGTTTCTTTCCCAATAGAATCATCCATATAATTATGAATTTCTTCTCTACTCATCATGTACGTTGAAGCATAAAAAGAAGATGTTTCTCTATCTCCTTCTTGTGCTGTTAGAAAAGCATGATGGATAGATTCGTCTTCCTTTTTTAAATAATGTGCGTCCAGTGTAATAATAACTGGAAAGCCAATGTCTTCTGATATTTTTTTATAAGTTTGATTGATTAAAATTTGCTCTTTATCAAAAGAAGGCTGAACCTCTAAAAAGAAATTTTCTTTACCGCATATATCTGACATATTTTTAAGGTAAGAAATTATATGATTGTATAATTCCTCATTTGGCTCTTTTGCATAATCCAATATACGAGTAGAAATAAATGAACCTCTACACGCAGTAGACATAATTACATGTCCCGGATTGGCTCCTATTACTTCTTGAATATCTGAATAATAGGTAGGAACCCTTAACATCTTTCCCTGTTTAAAGCAATGACTCCACGCACGAGTTGAAATCTCTCTTAATTGTTCATGACCTATTGCATCTTTAGCAAGTAAAATCCAATGCCAAAATCTATCTTTTCCTCTTTCGTAATTATCTTTATTAAGACCATCTCGACAGAGATAAATTTCATTACCTCGAATTACTTTAAAATTTGGATATTCCTTTCTTATTTCTTTTTCTATTTTTTGACAGTCAATTGCCGTTGCAATTGTTTCATGATCTGTTATTGCAATAAAATTGTGACCCAAGTCTTTTGCTGCATACCAACAGAGCTGGTCAAGACGATTCGTCGAATCCCTAAGACGGAAGTTGCTCCTGTCGGTGTGGTTATGGGCTGACCCGTAAAATTCCATCATCTAATTCCTCCTTTTACGATATAGTTACTTAAAAAGTGCTCTTATCTTTTTATAATTATATTATATCACAATTCTTACAAGAAATCAAAACTTCATACCTACGCTGCGCCGCGCTACCAAAATTTACTAAAATTTCCAGAAATTGGTAGCGCGGCGCAATATAAGTATAATGTCAATTTTATTCTAATTAAAAAGTTTTAGACTACAATCTCTCCTTTTCTACTTAATTTTTAGAAAAATTTAATATTAAGGAGGGATGTAAGGAATGGTCATTCGATCTTATAAACTACTAAAAGACTTAACTGGACGTACCGCTTCTTAGTTTAATTGGAGTTTAAATAAAATTCCTCATGAAGTTTTTCTTTGTATTCATGATGGACGTATTATAAATGGAAAGTCTTTAATCGGACTTTTAAGTGGTCGATTTTTAAAGGGTGATACGATTGAGATTGCTACTCATACTTTAGAAGAAGCAATTGAAATTAGTGAAATTATAAAAGAACTTGAAATCGCAATTGAAGTTTAATCTTTTTCTTAGAGTTAAACTTTTTCTTTTCTACTTAATAAAAAGGAAATAAAATTTTCGGATGGAGGTGGGTGTGTTGAATATTTATCTAAGGGAAGGAAGAGGAAGAGATGATACTATTGATCCTCATTACTTAACTTCAAGTTCAGCTATTAATGGAGATATCTCTTCAATAATTGAAGCAGTTGAATAGATTCAGACTATATTAAATGGTTCTGGTACAACAACTGGTATAGTATCTTAGGTATAGGAATTAAATGAGAAAGTTGATGAACTTTCAGAGATTGCAAAAATTGAAGTTTTGTATAAGACTACAGATGAGTGGAAAAACTATTTAGAAATTAGTTAGAAAGGTACGTTATATGTCTATTCTGATGCTACTATAATAGATGGATAGACCGTTCCAAGAATTAAAATTGGCAATGGAATTAACTAGGTAAAAGATTTATATTTTGTTGATTAGGATATAGTTAACGCCTTGAATAATTTAGTTCTTGTAACTGAAGAAGAGAAAGAATCATGGAATAATAAGGTTTCATGTTCTATAGACCCAGAAAGGGAAAATTTAATTTTTACAACTAATTAAAAGGAGATGATTTTAAATGGCAATTGCTTGGGATTCTACTAAGAATAATATTTCGCAAGTAACCTTACCTAATGGAGATATAGTCTACATAAAAGATAAGGAAGCAAGAGATGAGATCGATAAGCTTTCTGCTTATACTCAATTCTTAGGTGTTACTACAACTGCAATAGAAGATGGAACAGCTTCTGCTGTAGTTGCTATTGGTGGTAAAGATGTAACTGCTAAAAAGGGTGACATTGTAATTTATAATAAGGTATTTAATGCCGGCACTCTTTAGGAAAGAACAGTTGCATAGGAATTTATTTATGATGGCGAAGCTTGGTCATTATTTGGTGATTTAAGTGCTGCTGCAAATTGGCTTGGTGATTTAGCTTATAATGATACTGCTAGTGCGGATTATACACCTGAAGGCTCTGTAAGCGTTGTACTCAATCCAACTAACGCTACTGTTATTGCTCAGGTAACTGATGAAGGTACTGCTCCTAGTTTTGAAGCTACTGAAGCTACTGTTATAGGTTAGGTAACCGACGCTGGTACAGTTCCTACTTTTGAAGCTACTGAGGCTACTGTTTTAACGGGTGTTTCTACCGCCGGTACTTTACCTACCTTTACCCCTACTAGTGCTTCTGTTTTAACTGGAGTTTCTACTGCTGGTACTCTTCCTACGTTTACTTCTACTAGTACTGAGGTTATCGCAACAGCTACTCAGGGTACGCTACCTGCCTTTTCTGCTTCTCTTCTAACTGCAAGTGTAAATGGAGAGAATCTGATATTTACTCTTGCTGAGAATGGATTTAGTGCTGGTACGCTGCCTTCATTTACTACAAGTAATGTAGTTGCAACAACT
>Ga0326513_10001875_pt1 | contig 15816 bp, 30 predicted proteins | sample 2_2465_0518_D_FD_203654 | JGI IMG/M metagenome (GOLD analysis project Ga0326513, IMG submission 203654) | Bovine rumen microbial communities from UC Davis, California, United States - 2_2465_0518 | ecosystem: Host-associated > Mammals > Digestive system > Stomach > Rumen | place: USA... | reverse complement strand
GTTGTCGCCCCTCCCACCTGATTTTTTGACCAGGGGGGTGTCATAGGTCAACATGGCCCAGCTCATCCGCCCGCCAGCGCGTCCTGCTGTGCTCCTCCATGTGGCAGTCTTTGCACAGCAGCTCGAGGTTCTCCCAGTTGAGCGCGATCGCCGGATCGTTTATATTCTCCGGCGTGAGTCTGATCTTGTGGTGCACCTCATCACCCGGAACGATCAGCCCTTTCTTCAGGCACCGTTCACACAACCCAGCCCGATCCCTCTTGTATGCTCTTGCACACCTGATCCATGCTCTGCTCACATAGAAGCTGTGAGCAAACCCTGATTCTTTTGACATGTCGCATAAAAAAGCAGAGTCCAACCGCCCATTGAACTCTGCATGACTTGGAGGTGATCCGTTCCCCATGGATCCACACTATCATGTTATCATGATTTATTTTGACATACAATGACATGAATCATTCTGCATTGCACATATTTTTTCTTCCGCGCTCGTGAGATACCTGTACACGCTGCGGATGTCTCTGTCTATTGTTTCAGCGATCTCATCAATGCGGTGACCCTTGATATATCTCATTCTCATCGTTCCTTTTTCGTTGATATCCTCAAGGCTGTCGATCATCGGAGTCAGCTCCGCCCGCATCTGCTCCAGCTCTTCCAGTGTCTCCCTGTATGCCTCTCTCGCATCAGCCAGAGCTATGTTTGCTTCTTCCTGCCTGTTTGCTCCGTCCCCGCCTCGTGGCATGCCTGTGATACTTGTCGTGATGCGTGTAGCGTTCGCCATTTTCTTTTCCACGTCCCACTCGATTTTCGGCAGCTTCTTTATCAGGAACCGCATTCTCTGGAGATCAACCATCTGACCGGCCCACCTTTCGCATTAAAACTCTGATGTATACCCCGTCAACCACATCGCTCCGCCTGGCTGATCCGCGCACATACTCATATCCCGGATACAGTCTCTCCATGATCCGCCTGGCCTCGCTCGGATCCTGATCAAACACACTGCTCATCTGTTTGACCTTTGCCCTCGTGACCTTCGTGTCGCTTGTTCTCGTTTTCGGCTTCTTCAGGTTCTTGCTGCAGCTGTATTTCCGTTTTCCCTTCTCCCGGGCCGCGCCCGGGTTCTGGTTGTAGATGTACCGCGCCAGCGCTTCCAGTCCGGCCTTGTCCGGCTGCAGTCTGTCACAGTTGCAGTATCCTGTGTCCTTCCCCCAGATCTCTTTCAGCTCTGCCTCGCTGATGTCGCCCTGGGTGATGAAGTGGCAGTGAGGCCGCTTTTCCCGGCCTTCCTCCACCCATTCGATGGCATAAATGTATTTCAGTTCCGGCAGTCCCTCGCGGATCCGCGCGCGGCGCAGTCTCGCGATGAAGTTTTTCACGTCCTGATTGATCCGTCTGTTGCTCGGAGCTGGTCCCGCATACGTGAGCGTGACGCTCAGATCGTCCTTGCTGAAGTTGGTGTCCATCAGCTGGATCAGATACCGTCTTGCCTTTTCGTCGTTGTGCTTCCGGATCTTCTCCGGCGTGAGGTACTGCTTTGCCATCCTCGCCCGGGTTTCCTGCTCCTTCCCGAAGATCGGATATATCTCAGCCTCGAGCCGCGGCCCCGCCTTCGTCGTCCGTGTCCGGTATCCCATCCGTCCTTTCCGGAGATCCGTGTGGCGCTGCTGCCATCTCTCGCCCTCTTCCATCCTGGCTGCCAGTTCGATCGGAGTGAGGCCGTCCAGATCCTGCACATCAAAAAGCGCTTCGTACTCCCAGCTCATGGCTCCCGGCTCCTCCCTCTTCCCGTCGTACCGATCCCCGTCACCCCGGGGCGCTCACTCGCCGCCCCCGGGACCTCCGGCTGTCAAAACAGCATTCGGATCTGTTGTTCGTCATCAGCGTTCGGATCTTCTCTTCCCGGATCTCTCCGTCGAGAATGCTCCATTAGTTATTACTCCATACAAGCCTCATCAGCGGTTCACCGCGCCGCGCTTCCGGATCCTCCGCCGGAGTGACCATATAATAGGAAATAATTCAATAATCTTCGTTTTCCTGAATTAAACAGTTCCGATAATTCAATAAGAATGAATTTCCTATAATAATCTCACGTTATTTCCTCCGCCCTGATCCGTCCTTCCATCCTGGCCAGGCACATCGGACATTTGTTCGGATATGTCGTTTCCCGCCACTGTGTTTCCTCCGTCTCATAATCCGTATACCATGGTTCCTTTTCATGTCCGCAGTGTTCGCACTCCGCGAATTCAAGCCCGGTTCCCTCGTTGAAAACGATCCACCTTGAGGTTTTCTTTTTCTCGCCGACTTTTCCGAAAAGCATTTTCACCCCTCCATTCGTCGTTATTCATAAATCACGTCAACCTCTCTCATCAGGCACCGCGCCGGCCTCTCCGTGGCGTACTCCTCTACGAGATAGTACCCTGTGCCGTGTCCTGGCTCCTTAAACTCCAAAGCCGCGCACATAGTAAAGCCGGAGTATTCCCCTGTCCGTACTAAGTACGAACAGGGGCACTCCGCGCAATTCTTCGGCATCGGAATATTCATACAGATCATGCAAACCTCCGATAGTCGTTTTCCACATCCGTGTCATTCTGCATCACGTATTTCATCGTGGTGTCCAGTTTCTCATGCCCTAAGATGGCAGCCACTTCCTGCACCGGCATTCCGTGCCGCGCCATATTGGTGGCCAGCGTCCGCCGGAACTTGTGCGGATGCACGTGCTCGACGCCCGCCGCTTCTGCGACTCTGTTGAGCATCACCCTCACGCCGCCCGGTTCCAGCCGTTCCCCGAATTTTCCGATAAACAGTGCCGGATCTTCGTCTGTTCTCTCCGCCAGATATTCCCGGATCAGCATCCCGGCCACCGGTCTCAGGTACACTTTCCGCTCCTTGTTTCCTTTCCCGCGGACGATGCACTGCAGCTTATCCAGATCCACATCGTTCCTGTTCAGCTGCGTCATCTCGCTGATCCGGCATCCGGTATGCTCGAGGAATGCAATGATTGCCCGGTCCCTGCTTGTCTGGCAGCTCTGGTGCAGTTTGTCCAGCTCCACCTCGCTGTACGTGGCCTTTTTCCGCTTCGCGCACTTGATCACGCCCAGGTTGGCCGTCGGGTTTTTCTCGATCAAACTTTCCCGCTGCAGCCAGTTGAAAAACGCGATGAAGATCTGCCTGTGGCTTTCCAGCGATGTGTCCATGAGTCCCCGTTTCTGTTCGTCTGCGAGGTATGCCCGGATGTGGTGGATCGTGATCCGTCCCGTCGGCACCCCCGTCCATTTGATCAATCTCCCGATCTCATATGAATACCTGTCAATCGTTTTCTGGCTCCGTCCCTCGATCGTCAGCGCTGACAGATACTGATCGAGCATGTCGTCCGTCTCTGCGTTTCCGCTCTTGTGCTCTTCCATCTCGAATCCGTCCAGCACTTCGCTCACGCCCGCGAGGATCCGCGGCATGGCCTCCGCCGTCACTTCTGTTCCGAGCCGTTTCTTCAGCAGATCCAGAAAACTCGCCTTCGCCTCAATGGCCATTATCCCGCTCCTTTCTTCTGCCCCAGCGCCCGGATCGCCGCGGCTGCGTCCTTCTTCAGCGTCCTGCTGCACCCGATTTTGATATTGTGGTATGTGCACAGCGCGCACTCATTCTCCGCGCAGAAGTCCAGGCACCCCGCGATAACATCCTGATCCCCGTGCCATTCTCCGCCGTACCGGACGTCCTTCGCCACGTCCTGCAGATCTCTGATGACCTCGCTGTACTTCTCTGCATCCTCCTGATCGTCCCTGAATGCCGTCCGGATATCCTCAAAAAGCGTGATAGCTTTACAAAGCGATGTATATCTGCTCATTCTCCCAGTCCTCCCTGCAGTATTGCCGGATGTTGTTTGATGGCTTCCCTGATCCGCGCGCTTTCCATCTTGTATCTGGCCTTCCGGATCATCTGCTCGATCTCCGCCACGTGGATCACCTTCTTGTTCTTCAGGATCACGATCTCCGGCATCCCCTTGATGCCGTCCAGTTCCCGGATCCGATCCTGTTCGGCCTTCTTTTCCGCTTCCAGTCGGGTGATCAGCCGCTCCTGCCGCATGCTTTCCGTGATGATCATTGCCACACGATCCTTTCTGACCCGTCCAGCGCGTTCATCAGCCGCACGGACCATGCTCCGCCCATTCTCCGGATCTCCCTGTAGACCCTGTTCGCCTTTTCGAGCTGATCCAGCCGCATCGCGTCATATTTGTAGATACTCCATACCGGCACCCATCTCGCCATTGATACCAGATACATCCCGTTCCGGCAGATCACGAAGCCCTTCAGCGGTCTGCTCTTCGGCGGGTTCTTTCCTTCCCTTGTGTTCATTTCCCGCTCACCCCCTGATATCCGGCTCCGGTCCATTCGATGTGCTGGTTGGCCATCGGATAGCTCATTTCCCATGCGGCGTCCCTGGCCGCCTTGTCTTCCAGATAGAAGTTGATGCCGATCACGATTTCCGCGATGATCACGGCGGCCAGGATGATATCCTTGATTGCTTCCTTCGTTCTTGTGCTCATTGTCTTTTCGCTTTCTCCGTGTTATAATCACGGTGTCTTCAATCCGGTTTCGGACCGTCGGTGTTGCAGCACCGGCGGCCCTTTTCTTTTCCTTCCATCCTTACATCTCTCCGCCGTTGCTCCGGCTCTTCTTATGACTCCCTGTCATGGCGTGGATCATCCGCTGCCGTTTCAGCTTGTAGCTTTTCCGGCTCCGCGCCGCGTGGTTCTTCCTGCTGCTCATCTTCTCCCCTCCTTCCTCATCCTGCATGTATCGAAGTGGCACGGCCAGCCGGTCATCTTGTCGAAATCCTTTTCCCCGTCCCCGGCCAGCTCGCCCCGGTACAGCTCCCCGCTCTGGGTGACGAACCTCCGCCCGTCCCATCCTCCGGCGATGACGAATTTCACTTCCTCCCGGTCGCATGGAAGGCTTTTCCCGCGGTCCGTCTTGATCAGGAAGATCTCCGCCCCGCATTCCCGGCATCTCGCCCGGATCGGCCTCACGTTCTCTTCCATCCCGGCATCCCCTTCCGAAAGAGCTCGAGTATTGTGTCCGTTTCAACCAGACATCCGTCATCCATCTTTCCCGGTCGCTCCACGCTCCCCAGCTGCTCAATCAGTATCATGTTGTCATTGATCCCCTCGCGGATCCCGCTGCAGATCTCCTCTGTCAGATCCGTGCTCAGGTAATCCGCCAGCTGCTCCTGCACGATTCCCATGATTGCATCCATCTGCCGCTCGTTCATCCTCAGGCCTCCTTCCGCTGCCGACCGATGGGCCGTCTGGCGATCTTCCCCGTGCTGTGGGTGAAGCAGATGATCCGGTTATCCCGCCATGCTTCCAGTCCGCTCTCCGGCACGCGCAGCGCACGGTGACTCCCTCCGCCGCCGACATTGATGCAGCCCGGCATTTCCGTCATTTTCACCCTCGCGGTTCCGACGGAAATGCCCAGGATCTCCGCCACCTCGCAGGGCCGCAGGTACTTTTCCTTCATCCCTATGCCCCCTTCCCGATCAGTTCATCCATGGTAATCTGGTTCTCGCTGACAATGGGATCTCCGTTTCTGTCGAAAGCCAGGTTCAGTCCTCTGATCTCCTCGCACTCCGCTTTCCCGTTGATCCCCAGCTTCACGCTTACGTCCGGCTTCAGCTCGATCATGGTCTGCATCTCCCCGGTCTCCCGGTTTACGATGCGCTCCATCTGGATCTTGATCTTTCCGGTAATCGTCCCGTTCTTCAGCTCCTTCTCAGCCATGTTCACCATCATGTGGCGCAGGGAGATATCGAACAGATCCCGGAATGACTTCAGCTGCTCGCTTTCAATGCTCAGGACTTCCATCTCCATCCTCCTCTTCTTCGTCTCCACTGCTCATAAAGTCTTCTATTGCTTTCATGCACTCTTTATCGATTTCTTCTTTCTGTTCTTCTGAATAATCCATGTCTTCAATCAGTTTTATAACTGCCCAATCAAGGAAATTCTGTATTTCTAAAATGCTCGTTCCTTTTCTATGTTTCTCTTCTTCACCGGGCCACAGGCCTAAGTTACTCCACGCCCGCCCTACCAGATAATCAAGAACTGCCGCTATCAAGTCGCAAATTCTTCTATCATCATCTTTTGCGTTAAGTTTGAAATGATTTTTTAACAGGGCTCCATACGCTGGTAAACTTTCCATCGGGTTTTCAAACATCTTTACGCTCCTTTCTCATCCCTCTCCAAAGTGAAACCGGAGGATGATCCGATCCATCATGCCCATATCATTGTTGATCATCTGGTTCATCGCGCACCGCACATAGCATTCCGGATCATCCTGCAGCGACTCCAGCGCCTTCATGATCATCTCATAGGTGTTGCAGTAGATCTTCCGATCGTCGCTGTATCCCTCAAATTCTTTCATATACTTCCCATAGAATGATTCCATGGTGTACTTCTTGCTTTCTTTCCAACTTGTGCTTTTCATTTTCATTCTCCTTTCTCGATCGGATAGTTGTACAATTCCTCCGGTGCGATTTTCAGTATTTCTGAAAGATTGAAGAAAAGATCCGCTCCGATCTTCTGCCTTCCCTTCAGCATTGCTGTAAGCGCCTGTTCGCTGATTCCCGCCTTTTCTGCGATGAATCTCTGCTTCAGCCCGCTGTCTTCAATGGCCGCCGCTACGTTCTCGTTACACATGCTATTTTTCTCCTTTCTTCAGCAAAGCTGAATTTCAATGGTATTATATTCGGCATTTCTAAAGTTGTCAATAAATATTTTCAGATTTTCTGAACTTTTCCATTGCAATGAGTAAATCGCGCTGATATAATCATCCTGACAGATGGAAGGAGGCCGCCCAATATGACTGAAATCAGAGAATCGATAATTCGCAATCTAAAAAAAGTTTGTTCTGAGAAAAACGTCAAAAACATTGATATTGCCAATTATCTTGGCGTTTCTCAGGGATCTGTAACTAACTGGTTCAAGGGAACCAATTTTATCGACATCGATAATCTCTATTCACTCTGTTCTTTTCTCGGCGTTTCCCTCAGCGATATTCTCCCGACAAGCGGCAGTACATTGTCTGATGATGAGCGCCAGCTTGTCCGTCTTTATCGTGGCGCTGATGATCGCGCCCGCTCTGATGCTCTCAGGATGCTTCAGGAGCACCAACTATCAGATATCGCCGTGAAGGTAATATAATCTATCCATTATAAAGGAGGTTCCATGATGAAAAAGGTCATTTCTGTTTTCCTGTCCTTCGTTCTCCTGTTCTGTTCTTTCGCATTTGCAGACGATCTTTCCGATGAAATATGTGGCCGCTGGGCATTCTACTGGGATACGCGTCCCATGAATGAAAAATATAACGGTGGCAAAAAGATGATGTCGTTTGTTATCCAGTCATATGACCTTTATCTTCTTGACGATTATACCGCTTATCTCAATTCTGTCTCATCAAAATACGGAACTTTCCTTGAAATGCAGCAGCCCACTGCGGAAGGATCATGGAATGATTATGATGGGCATCTCACACTGTATATTCTTGATAATACCTATTCGATGGATCTTGATGACAAAGGCCGTCTTCTTGTGTACTTTTCGGAAAAAGCTCCCTATCCATTCTTAAAAGTCGAGCCGTTTGATTTCTTTGCTGAATATTGATAATGAGGTGGGAACGTGCGAAAAATGCACATTGCTCACGAACGGTTCTAATTTACCGTGAAAAACTGGGATTGAGGTGATATCATGCCCCGCACAAACGCTAAACATGAAAAGCCCCGCGCTGATGGCCGGTATCAGCGGAAGTATAAAGGAAAGTATTTCTATGGATCCACACCGGAGGAAGCGGAGCGCCTCCGTGATGAGTATAAGTATCAGTGTGAACACGGAATCGAGCAGATCCGGAACATCACCGTCTCCGAATATGCGGAGGAATGGCTCCCGATCGCAAAATCCTCCGTCTCTGATAAATGCTACAATGACTATGCCGTGCAGCTGGAAGCGCTCACTGCTGTCTGCGGGGATAAGTATATGAACGCTGTTGTCCCGAATGATATCCTGAAAGTCTGGAAGCATTATATCGGATATTCGGATAGCACGATCCACCGCGCCCGGATGCTGTATCGCGCCATGTTCGCCTCCGCCATTGAAAACGGATACTGCCGCTCGAACCCCGTGCAGAAGGAATCAGCCAAACCGCACAAGGGCACCTCCGGCACCCATCGTGCCCTCGAACCCTGGGAGCGGAAGGTCATCGAATCCACCGACCACCGGATGAGAGGCCCGGCCATGCTGATGCTCTATGCCGGACTCCGCCGCGGGGAGATGCTGGCCTTCTCCGGCACGGATGTGCATAAGAACGTTCTCAGCGTGACCCGCGCCGTCCGCTTCGACGGAAATCTGCCCGTCCTCTGTGATCCGAAGACGGAAGCCGGAAAGCGGGAGATCCCGGTCTTCGATATCCTCCGCCCCTATGTGAAGGATCTGAAGGGCCTGATCCTGACAGATAAAGACGGAAAGCTCTGCTCCGAAACTGCTTTTCAGAATGCCTGGGCCGACTGGAAGCGCCAGATCGAATGCGAATTGAACGGCTGCAGCCAGAAGCGCTGGTATTTTATCGAATCCTCCTTCCGCGCCCGGGATCCGAAGCGTTATGATCAGATTCAGTCCCTGCTCGCCCAGGGCAAAAAAGAAGAGGCGGATGCGCTCCGCCTCATGGACTGGAAGGAATGGACCGTCCGCCCCCATGACCTCCGCCACAGTTACTGCGTCATGCTCAGAGACGCCGGTGTGGATCTCAAATTAGCCATTCAATGGATGGGGCACGCGGACGAAAAGATGATCCTCCGCATTTATGATCATGTTTCTGATCTCCGGATCCAGTCCGCGATCCGGAGCGTGAACAGCCTCAACCGGAAAGGACGGGCGTCAAACGGGCGTCAGAAGAAGACGCCCGCGCGCCGCGCAGCCATATAAATCAAGCGCTGGAAGCTCTTCCACGGATAGACTCCGACTCTGAAGGTCACAGGTTCGAATCCTGCCGGGCGTACACCCCGCGTGCCTTGAAAATAAAGGCTCGCGGGACTTTTTTATGTTTCCGGTGGATCCTCCCAAAGCTCTCTAAACGTGCTGAAGTGGTCCAAAAAAACCAAACCCGGGCGTCAAACGGGCGTCAGGAAATAAATAAAAATCCCCCGATATTTTTCGGGGGATTCCTTACTTGACCGTTACTTGATATACATTTCCTTTTTTACTTGACTGCTGCTTTACATAACACTGTCCAGCGGTTCATCAGGAGGCTCTTCTTCGTCAGTCTTCTTGACCTCCGGCAGCCCTCCCAGACTCGTGAGCATCGATAGGACAAAGGCAACTCCACTCACAGAAAGTGCACGGAGCCACTGTACTTCCTCCACTGCTGCACCCACAGTGATACACCCAACCATTGTCTGAGCGAAAGTCTTCACCGCACGAATCAGCGCCGCGATCAGCCATTCCTTCCAGTCCCAGCTCCACATTGATCCGCTCCTCCTTATACAATCCTCATCTCCATGATTTCCTTGTGCACCTGTGTGATCGTTCCATTGCCTCCCAGCGCATGATATGAATTATATGCACTGTCGATCGCATCCTTCCGGCTGACAGAGATCACATTTCCGTCCGCCACACATTTATCATAGCTGTCCAGGATCTGTATCCGCAGGATATCCCGCAGCCCGTTTTCAATCGCCTTATTCTTCTCCCTCTCTTCCCTGAACCGTTTCGACAGGTGAGCATATGCTCCGCCCAGCAGCGTCGTCACCAGTCCGAAAAGAAACTCGAGCCAGTATTTCAGAATAAATTCCCACATGGTCCTCACCCCCTCAATCCTAACCAGTCCCCGATCATGTCATAGATCTGTTCCAGCTCCTTCTTCGGGACGCTGACCATGTCACCTGCCTCCTCCGGATCGTGCAGAAACTCGCTCTTGACGTATCCTGTGTGTCCGTTCCACTGGATCCTGTTCCAGTATCCTCCGCCCTCGATCAGATCCACCTCTGATCCCTGCGGAATCTGTGCCACCAGCGCCGAAGATGTGGATGCCGCTTCCCTCATGTTGATCGGCAGCCCCAGATTCCCTCCGGACGCGATTTTCTTTCCCATGGGTTTCACCTCTTCCTTCGTGATTTTTTTGCACCACCCATGCCAGCCCCATTTCCCGATACTCGTGTCCATCTTCGGCTTTGGTGTTGTCATGTGCCGGATCTGCAGCGGATACACGCTGACCACGACGCCGACGTGATAATAATCTCTTAAATCCCCGTTGTAATATTCTCCGCCCGGTTCATATCGCGCCGGAAGATCATATCCTCCCTGCCCTGGCTCGTATGCCTTGAATACCAGTTCTCCGGGCTGAAGATCTCCTGTCCCGACGATTTTCTGCGGTTTCCCGGTCAGCTCTTTCCTGGCTGCATAGTTCGATCCGTGCAGCCCGCGCCACTGGCCCCCGGCCCTCCGGATCGCGCCGATGATCAGGCCGATACAGTCGCAGAGATGATCGCTGCCGTCATGGCCCTTTTCATATCCCGGACCCTCCGCCGCGATCTCCTCCACCCGGCTCAGAAATACTCTATCGTTTACCATGTCGCTCATCTCCCGCTGCAATCATCAGAGCGCACAGCATGAACCCCATCACCGCGCCGATCACGCCGCCGGCAACGAAACTGACCCACCACATGGCTCTCCTCCTGATCTGCAAATAAATAGGACGGCGGCGATCCCACCATCGTACTCCGCTCCCGCCGATGCCAGGCACGCGCCAGAGGTTTCATCTCTGCGGAAATTCATGTTCGCTTGAGTTTCCCCGAATCTGGCAAAGGACTGCTCCGACGTCCGATTATTTCTTTGTCCCGATGTAGTCCACAAGGTTCTTCGCCGTCAGCGTCACCCAATAGGCCACGATCCATGCATGCATCACATAGCCGGCGATCAGGCCCGTCGCGACGATCGCCGCGATGATGGCCAGCATGATGATCATGACGGCGCTGATCTCTTTTGTGCTCATTTTCTGCCACCGCATTACATTTATACAACTCATTTGGCCACTTGTTAAAAAATTAGTTCTCGTTATTTGGTCACTTTAAATCACAATGCGTTTTCGTAAACAGGCGGCGTTGCTCCAGCTGAGACATCATCCTGCACACCCCACCGATACCGTTTAATATCCCCGTTGTGATATACTTCAACAATGTCAAACAGATACTTTCCTGTAGGAGATGCTTCTTTAGCTGCATTTGATGCTTGACTGTATCCCTGTGTGCTGAAACCGCCACCACCACCTGCTCCACCTGCATTCACTGAAATCCATCTGATTCCCTGATCAACAAAATCCGCACTTGTGTGAGTGTGTCCGAAGAAATATCCAAGGATATTCTCTTTATGTGCATCAAGTACAGCGAGAAGAGCGTCTTTGTTTTCAAGGCTTGCGTTTGGCCCACTCAGCGCATGGACATGAGAACAACAAATCATTTTCCATCCTTCCTCAACGTTAAGGGCAGTATCATCTAACCAGTCAAGTTGGTCTTGAGATATCTTCATCCAGTTCTGACCACCCGTTTCAATCCGTTCCGCATCCGTCAGGTCGCTTGCGTTAATACAGACGACACGGATTTTCTTCGGCGTAAGATCAAGATAGAAATATCCGTTTCCACCATCAGGTTTGACGAACGCATCATTGCGCTTGTTGATTGTGTACACAATTTCATTGTTGAAAAAGGCATTACTGATAATTTTCGCAGATGTATGAACCGTCGAAGAATTATCATCATGATTTCCCCTGCACACAACCACCGGGCATTCGGCTTTTTCAAACACGCTTTTAAACTCACGCAGTGAATTCATCCACGGTTCATTCGTACCAGATGTATTTCCGTTGATAATATCTCCTGTGTGCATGATGAAATCACAAGACAGTTTCTTTGCCATCTCGTTCATCTGCTCAAACATAATCCTGCGTTCGTAATCGAGTTTCTCGTTTTGATGAGTGTCTGTAGTATAAACGAACCGGACAAATCCAAGATCTGCGCTTTTGACTTCGGATTCCGTTTCATCCGTTTCCGCATCCATGTTGGACTGCATTGTTTTTTCTTCATCTATTCTGTTATCAACGGTATTCAGTTCGATAATCGGTGCATAATACTGGTCGAAATATGTGCTTGCAACAGATAAAAACGGCTTTGCATCATGATTATACTGCAGTACAATATACTCCGCATTTGCAGGAACATTTACATTCCTGTTAAGTTGACTTGATGATATACCATTGATCGGAACACTCTTAGAAATAAATACGCCATTCTTGTCATAAAAGTATGCGCCAATGGTTCCATATACTTTTGTGTTGTTCCCGTACAACCCCGGTTTCAGTTTAAATGGTTTCGTAATGCTGTCAAGCAGAATTGATCCTGTCGCATTTTTGTATGGCCCGTCAACTGCTTCGTACATATTATCTTCTGACGGGCTGTAACCAGTTCCGGTTACTTCTCCTTCGGAAACAACGCAATTACCAACGAAGCCATCTATGATTGCGTAGAACGGGATCTTGTTTTCTCCAGTCTTAAATGCCGTTGAAAGCAGATTATCTATATACGGATAATTGCTCATTCTGAAAAGCGGGTTTTTACCATATCGAACAATTACAAATGATTTGTCATGAATCATCTCAATATCGGTTTCAATTGTCCCCGTTTCAGACTGATAAAATGCAAAATAGGCTGCAGTTTCCGCTGCGGTTACAATATGTGCAACACCCGGGCTGATATAAAAACCAGTAATCCCGCCAATGTCTTTAAGGTTCGATGTCCCCCTGTCCGTTTCCGTTTTAAAATAGACAACATTGGTAGTGTACGATTTACTGTAAAATACATCTCCTTCGTTCAGTTTGTAATTTTTTATAGTTCTTCTTCTGCCATTATTGCTCTGATTGTTACCGTTATTAATCCATCCGTTTTCCCATTCTGTGCTTATATATTGGTTCAAATCGTTCGCTTCAAAATTGATATCACTAAATACCATCTTGTCGGAGAGAATGCTTATGTTGTTGTCAATCCTGTCAGCTTCATCATCAATCTTTCTATCAAGGGCATCAATCGGATTATCCCCTAAATATACTGTTTTAATCGTATCGTTTGAAATAGAGTTAAAGGCAACATAAGCGGCATTCTCAGGAGCAACAACCCGAAGACCATTTAGTTGAGTATTATATGGCCCACGTTCAATGATTGTCCCGTCTGACGAGCAGAACGCATATGATCTTTGATTCGCCGCTCCGTATAGGGATACCAAGAATACGTCCCCTTCTTCACATTCCATGAACGTGCATCTGCCGGCGTATCCTGTGTTCACAGTGTAAGGCGATCCGGTGTTAATACTCGTCCCGGTTGTAACAATCCAGTACCCGGATGTATAGTCCCACGCCATCAGTTGGGGGAGTCTCATATCATCCTTGATGTCGTTTATTGCGCTCTTAACGTTAGAAACGTCCTCGCTCAGCTGGGTATAATCAGCAGGGATTTCTTCTATTACCTCTTCGCCCTTCGCCTCGATCGCTGCGATGGCTTCATCCTTCGCATCAGCCAGGTCATCCACCACGCCCTCAGCTGCATCCTCCGCGATCTGCGCCGCGGTCTGTTCCGCTGCGTCCATCCAGTTCTGCAGGGGTTCCGGCGCCGGCCCGGTGGTTTCCAGGCTGGCGGACGTCGTAAAGTTCCCGATGGCGGATTTGATGATCTCTTCCCCGTCCATCAGCGTCACCTGGATCTGGCCGGACCCGGCATATACCAGATCACTCCCGGTCACGTCCCAGATGGCCCGCCAGCCGTCTTTTTCCGGCTGCACCGGATAGATATCACCATGCGGCGACCGGATGGCCATATTGATGGTCGCGTTCGGATAATCACAGAGTTCTTCCGTGCAGTCAATGATGATCCGCGTATGCAGATTCTCTCCGACGTATCCGAGATTCAGGGTTTTCCCGGCCAGGGACCTCATGGGAATTGTGATTTCCCGTTTGTTCATGTCCTTCCCTCCTTACAGGCTCGCATTGATGCTGAATTGTCCGATCGGGCTTTTGATGATCTCTGTCCCGTCGGTGAACGTCAGCTGCATCCGCCCGTTTCCGCTTTGGTCAAGTTCCTGCTGTGTCAGCTCCCAGATAACAATATTTCCGTCCGTTGAGATCTCCGGCTCATAGATCACCGTCTCTCCCGGCATGATGGCCCGGAGGATGACGTCTGCGTCCGGATAATCATTCAGCACTTCCGCGCAGTCGATATCCACTTCCGTGTGGATGTTTTCACCGACATATCCCAACTGGATCACCCTGCCGTCCAGGTTCCTCATGCTGACCTGTTGTATTCGTTTTCCCATCGTTCACCCTCCAGGCTGATCATGTCGTCTTGAAGTACATCAGATCCACAGTGACGTCCACCTTGCCGGCAGCATTGGCCCGGAATCCGATCTTAATCGTGTCCGTGCTGCCTTCGCCGATCTCATAGGCCATCCGGAAGAAACTCATCCGGTCCGGATTGCTCCCGCTGGTTTCCGACGCCTTGCAGTTGAACCCGGAGATCCCGATCAGCTCATATCCCGGCTTTTTCGCTACGGTGGGCGTCTCTTCATAGTATGATCCGGACGTCGCAGAGAAATCCGTAAGCGCCGCGAACGGCTCAATAACGATGTAATCCCCAAGGACCGGATAAGCCGGTGGCGGAGTATATTTCCCGTTCATATTATTCCTCCCTGATATAGATCAGCTGCAGCGTGATCTCATGCTTTGCGCCGGAGCTGCTGTAATTGTTCCGCAGACCGACAGAGATGGTATCCGTGTCTCCGCTGCCGATCGTGATGTCATAACGGTACAACTGGAAGTATGCGAACCTTGTCCCGGATTCGTTCCCGCAGTCATACCCGCCAACGGCAAACAGCCGGTATCCCGTTTTCTTAGGGATTGAAAGATCTGCCTCATAGCTGCTGGATGCGCTGATGCTCAGCTGGTCGTTTGTGAACGTATCCGTCACGAACCAGTCCGTCAGATCCAGCTCCGGCAGCGGGCCGTTCACTTTTCCGATCATACAGATACACCACCCTTAACCATTCCAAACGAGAATGTCAGCGCACTGAGCTGCGCCGCGCCCAGCGTGAAAGCCACATGCCCGGCAGTGAATGTCCAGCTGACGTCTGTCTGTACGCCCTGCGCTTCCAGTGTGTTTGCATAGCAGTCCGTGTCCGCCGTGATCCAGGAATCATCCACCGTGTAGCTCGCAGATCCGGCAGGGATCGTCACGCTGATCACCTTCCGCTGCGGGAATACATCCGGCAGTCCGGCGTGATAAAGGCTCAGCGCCGTCCGCAGCATCAGCGCGCTGATATATGCATCCGTTCTGGCTGTTCCGCCCGTCGTGCCGGCAAGCACGTCCGCGATCATAGCCTGCACCTCTGTCGATGTGGCGATCAGTGTCGCCAGGCTGACATCTCCGGTTGCGCCGGGCGTGATCCCCTCAATGCTCTTTGCGTATCCGGTCAGGGCCACATTCCCGGTCTGATCAGGGGTAATATTGTCAACGCTCTTAACATAATCACTCAGTGAATCCGCCAGATCACTGATCGCGTCCCCGGTAGCCTTTGCGTCAGCGGCCTGGCCGGTATGGCTCAGCTGGGTGTCAATGGTCGTCTTTGCCGCTTCGATGGCTGCCGCGATATTCGTTGCACCGGTCGCATTGCTCACGGGAATATCAGCGCCGGTTTTGTTATCCAGCGCGGTCAGCGCCGCATCGATCTTCCGGCTGTCCAGT
>Ga0326513_10001874_pt1 | contig 15817 bp, 10 predicted proteins | sample 2_2465_0518_D_FD_203654 | JGI IMG/M metagenome (GOLD analysis project Ga0326513, IMG submission 203654) | Bovine rumen microbial communities from UC Davis, California, United States - 2_2465_0518 | ecosystem: Host-associated > Mammals > Digestive system > Stomach > Rumen | place: USA... | reverse complement strand
TGCCCCACGTTTCGTTCATCGATGTGCTCGGAGGCGGTTTCACGGGTGCTGTCCACGGTTCGACCCACATCACCATGAAGGGCAATACCCTGGTCCGCAATATCTACGGCGGAAGTGTCTACGGCAAGGTGGGGCTGCGCGACTCCCTGCTCAACGAATCCGACAAACTCATCTCCACCAACACGCGCACCTATACAACCGGAACATACATCAATGTTCTCTCGGGCATGGCCTACAATGTATTCGGAGGCGGTTTCATGGGAGACGTGACGGGCGAGACGCATGTCACCATCGGTTCCCAGACTGATGCTGAAGCCAACAAACGGCTCTTCCTGGCTTCGGTTTACGGAGGAAATGACATGAGCGGAAAAATTGCAGGAAGCAACAACGAGAACTATGGTGTCAATCTCGACATCTGGGGCGGTACCATCCGTCACAGCGTCTATGGCGCCGGCAACGGACACCTGAGCACCATGCATGTTCCCACGCCCTTCGATACCACGACGACGATTATCACCCTCTTCAATCCCGACGCACATGAATTTGCACTGCCTCATGTGGCTTGCACCAGGATTCGCATGGCCGGCATTGACGAGAACAACCGTGTGATGCTGGAAGGCTCGTTCTTCGGCGGTGGCGACTGTGCTTCTGTCGGCATCTTCAAGCGCGACTCTCTCTTTGCCGACAACAACTTCGGAGCCGAACGCCAAGTACCAGTGCCAAACCGCGGACGTATCTACATCAACCTGGGTTCCCACGTCATGATGCGTTCGTTCTTCATGGGTTCCGACGGCAAGGGGTTGCTCAAGAACATCCCCTACCACAAACATGCAGGCAAATGGATCAGGGGCTTCCGTTCCAACGAGGACTTCCAGCACTACTGCTCGATGATTGACTTTGCAGGCATGCCTCAGCTTACCTTCAATGCCGACAACTCATTCCACAACAACCATCCGATCATCGACTTCTTCGGCGACCGCCGCGAATTCGAGACTCCCGGAGAAATGGATGCCCGGGATATTGACATCAGCGTATTCTTCGGTGGCAGTAACCGGGGTTCGATGACGTCCGACTCCACTTATATTTTGACGTTGCCCCCAGGCCTCACCATCCACAAGTCGGTGACAGGCGGTTGCAACAATGCCTATCTCTCCTACACCGAGACCGAAGGCCTCGATATGGGTGTCAAGCGTGAGCGCATCGGCGGGTTCATCCCCATGAACCTCAACACTCCGCAGTACCACCGCATGCAGATCAACGTGTTCAATAAATTCGAACCCGTAACCTACAAAGTCAACCCTACGACTGGCAAAACCAAATTCTACGGCTGCAATATGTATGCGGGTTGCTTCTACAGAGGCATCATCTACGGTGCTTCGTCTATCAATTTCCATGCGGATATCGTAGGCGAAGATTCCAATATGTCGGAAGAAGGCCCCATCTTTGACGCCTCCAACTGGCTGAACACCGACGTCGGCATCCTCTACGGCGGCGGATACGGCGACTCAACCGAGGTCATCGGCAACACCTACATTTCCATGACGGGTGCACGTCTCAATGGGGAGGTCTGCATCCCCAACCTGCTTGATGCATTCGGCGGCGGTATGAGAGGTGTTGTGGTGGGACGCACCCAGGTGACCTACGACGGCGAAGTGAAGGGCGCTTCTCCCCTCCTGGCTACGCGCAAGGGGCTGTGGGGCAAGATGTTCGGCGGCGGACGACAGGGTTCCATCGTCAGCAAGAGCGTCCTCATGCCCGGCCACAAGGCTCCGGCTGGAACCGGCACGCGCGTATATGTCTATAGCGGTATCGTCGATCAGGTCTTCGGCGGTGCCCGTATGGCCGACATCGAAGGCGGCACATACGTCGAAATCAACGACCACTCCAATTACCATTTCCACACCATCGTCCGTAAGGTTTATGGTGGCAACGACGTGGCCGGCTACATCGGAGTGGGTAAAGTGAAACCCTATCTGGAGGACAAACACACCCGTCGCAACACATTCATTCGAATCACCGAGGATCCCAAGGCGGACGGATCCTATACCGGATTCCCGTTCGTGGGTGAAGTCTTTGCGGCCGGCAACGGCAACTACGGTCCCCACCTCGAGAACTACTCTCGCATCCGCCGTTCCTACGAGGGAGGATACCTCCAGACCGACCGCGACTCTGTGCTCCTCACCGACAAACGGCGTCCCCATGTCGATTCTGCGTATGTCGAGGTCACAGGCGGTTCCATCATGAACCTCTATGGCGGTGGCAACAACTCGGTGGTCGACAAGGATATCGTCATTTCGGTACGTTACAACGACAATAACGTCTCCAAACGCGCCACTTTCGACAACGACCTCATGACCGACTGCTACCAGCGGGGCAAGTGGCTGACTTCGATGAAATCTATCCGCGACGGTCTGGTCGATAACGGTCATCAGATTTATCCCGAGGACAATATACACCGCATCTTCGGCGGCAACAACGAGATGGATATGAACGTACAGCCTAAGTGGCGTCTGCGCAAGGGTAATGCCGGCACCGTTTACGGCGGCTGCAACGTCGGCTCTGTCATCTACTACAACGAGGCTGCCGACCGCAACTTCCACACGGGTGTAGGCGGCATCCCTGGTTATACTCTCAATCTCAACTACCCCGAATTCTCGGCCAAGAATGTATTCGGCGGTTCCCGTATGGGCACTGTCCAGGCATCCCGCATGACCTACACCCCGGATGGAAGCCGTATCGAAAAAATCGAGCCCGTCACCTTCGCCTCCACTCAGTATGGCGTCACCGTGAATATCTCAAACGGCAACTTCGGACGTGTATTCGGCGGCAACGACATCACCGGTACCATCAACAACGGCACCCATATCGAAATCTCCGGCGGAGCCTGTGACGAGATTTACGGCGCAGGAAACGGTGAATATATCTACAAGGTCGACTCCACCGTCAACAAGGTGACCGAAATGTGGGACAAGGAGAACCTCCAGTGGTACTACCTCGTTCCCACCATCGACTCACTTGGGGGCAACAAACCCTCCGACATTGAGAAGATCAGGGTCATCAACCGCTACCGTCCCAACATCGCAAAATCGTTCATCGAGATTGCAGGCGGTATGCGTCGTGACATGTCGCGCCGAATGACATACGTCTTCGACGCCATCTACTGCGGCGGCAACTGTTCTACGATTCTGGGACCCGATGGCGGACAGGGCAAGGTACGTCTTGATATCGGCGGACAGATTGTGGCCAACAAGGTCTTCCTCGGCTCCAACGGTGTCAATCTCATCAAGGACGAATATGCCAAGAGAATTAGCCAATACAACAACCTCTCGGATAATCCTTATGCGACGGACAGGGACGGCAAAACCCTCCTCGACCGATATATGGAGGCTGTGACAATGTACGCCTTCCCCGAGGACTTCCAGTTCCATCGCAACTACACCGAATGTTTCATCGGCGATTTCTTCCTGGGCGGCAACCGCGGATCCATCCGCACCCACGGAGACATCAACATCACCTTCCCCTCCTCACTCACCATATTCGGTAAGATTGTGGGCGGCTCCAACCGCGGCGACATCACTTGTCCTGAAATCACCGGCGGACAGAACATCACCCATCAGGGCGGTATCATCTGGGACGGTGAAGGCTCCCAGCCGAACATCCTGCTCAAAATCAATTGTCTCTACAAGCCGCAGATAATGTCCAAGGATGCGGACAATAAACACTACCATCTGACACCGGATGTTCAGGGCTCCTCTATCGTACCCGTCTACAGCGGTTGCTTCGAGAGTGGTATTGTCGAAGGTTCCATTGATGCCGAGATTACCGACACTAACGAAGGTATTTCTATCTCTTCCGAAACCGAAGAAGAGAAACAATCATCCGAACCGCAGTTCTTCGAAATTCCAATGTAATACTTCCGCTCAAAACTGAAAAACAGCTCCGGGTCTCGGAGCTGTTTTTTATCCTTCCACAATACGGAAGATTTCTTCGGGCCGGTCGGCCAGGTATTCTGGATGTTCGGCTTCCAGTTCGGTCCGGGGACGGAATCCCCAGGTGACGCCACAGGCCGCTATCCCCGCATTGTGCGCCGTGCGCATATCCACATTGCTGTCGCCTACATAGAGCGTCGTCTCCCGCCTCATCCCGCCTGCTGCAATGATGGCGTTCACGATGGCCGGATCGGGTTTCACTGGCTGTCCCTCCCGGTTGCCGCACACAGCCGCCCACGGCGTCTCCGGGAAATAGAACGGTATCAGTTTCTTCACCGCCGCATCATACTTGTTGCTGGCCACGGCTAAACAAACTCCGGCGGCTGCCAACGAGGACAACAGTTCCGGGATGCCGGAATAGGGTCGCGTTGCGTCCCGTCCGTGGGCTTCGTAATATGGGGTGAACAGGTCTTTCACCTTATTTATATATATAGGAGTACGTAACTCCTCCGGCAGCGAACGCTCAAAGAGTTTCATCACTCCGTTGCCAACCTTCCAGCGGTAATCTTCCATGGTCCATGTGGGAAGGCCCAACTGAACCAGTGCCTGATTGACCGCATTGCCCAAGTCGGCAATCGTATTGAGCAGCGTTCCGTCCAAATCAAATATTACACTTTCGTATTTCATGACCGCAAAGATAGCGTTTTTCGGTGACTTTGCAAAAAAAAATGACAATTTATTTTGTCATGTCTGTTTTTTTTCCTATCTTTGCACCGTTAATTAATGAATAAATTCGAAAAGACGCTTGAGTTTATCAAGCAGACTATCACACAAGAGTCACCGTTCTGGATGCATATCTGGCTCGTTGGAGGCTGCGTTAGGGATGAGCTGCTGGGCGAACGTTATTCTGATCTCGACCTGCTCATCGACCTTCCCCAGGGACAGAAGCAATTCGTAGAATACATGTGCAAGACTTATCCCGACGTTTGTCGCGGTCCGTTCTACTATCAGCGGTACGGAACCACGGCGATGGACGTCATCATTGACGATGCCCTGACCCTTGTGGAATGTGTCGAGCCCCATGTCGAGAACTATGCTGACGACGGTGTAACCTTGCTCGAAACACGGTTCTGTTCGCTCGAGGAGGATGCCGTGCGGCGTGACTACACCTGCAATGCGCTCTACAAGAACCTCCATTCCGGACAGGTGGCCGACCCAACCGGAAAGGGGCTCGACGATCTCAATGCCGGGCTGCTGCGAACACCGCGCGATCCCGAAATCATCTATCGTCAGGACCCCGTACGTATGCTCCGTGGCATCCGTTTCAAACACCAGAAAGGGTTCCGTCTCGACGAAGCTGCATGGGACGCTATTCTGCACTATCATGAAGAAATAGCCAAATCCGCCCCGAAACGGCTGCGTGACGAACTCAACAAACTCCTCAAGACCGCTTCCTTCGGTGAAGCCGTCAACGACCTCCTCATCTGCGGTCTCCTGCCCTATGTTTTCCCGGGTCTGAACGAATATTTCGAAGACAATACCCATATGGATTGCTGCGAAGAGGAGGGTACAACCCTCTGGCAGCACACCCGCATGGCTCTTTATACCCTGCTGAAAGAACATCCCCATGCCGACACAGTTTCCAAATTGGCCGTCCTGATGACTGACATTGCCGACAAGGCTGGCATCAGCCACACCCAGGAACTGCTCCACGGTGCCCTTATCGGCAAGGAAAAGGCAAGCAGCGTGCTCTACACCATCCAGTGTTACCAGCGGTTCCGCTCTTTCTATGGAGAAAACCAGACCTACCTCGGGAAAAACCGAACGCTCCCCCATTTCATCAAAGGTCTCAACAGTAATAAAACGGAATTCCGGCGCATCGTCAGGGCCATGAACAGTGGACTCCGGCCGGAACTGCGGCTCCCCTACAACATCTTCTACGACAACGCAAAACTCCCCGAGAGCAGAAACGACAGTTCAACCCGTCGGAAGAAGATGCCGGCTCTACATGAGGCTGTACATGAACCCCTGCCCCTCTCCGAGGCTCAGAAACTTCGCAATCACAAACGTAACCTGAAACGCAAGGAACAGCGTCGCCGTGCCAAGGCAAAACGCAGGGCAGCGAACCAAAACAAAGAACCACAGGATTAACCCGTGGTCCTTTTACTTTTATTCTATATATTCCGACTCCCCCCTCGTCTTCTCCCTCCTTTCAAGAAGGGGTGGGGTGAATCGTTATTCGCTCATAATCGGCTTGTGCACTGCCACCACCGCCCAATGGTTCCGGCTCTTGCTGTACCCGAACTCAAAACCCAGGCGTTCCGCCTTGGCCCGGATCAGCGGTATGTCTTCTTCAAAGAATCCGCTCATAAGCAGGACTCCGTCATATTTCAGCACACGCCCGTAAGTCTCCATGTCGGCAATCAGCACATTGCGGTTGATATTAGCCACTATCAGGTCATAAGAGCCGTACTCCTGCAACAAAGAAGCATCGCCACAGTCCACCGTCACGATTTCGTTCACACCATTCACCATCACATTGTCGGTCGCATTGGCGGCAACCCAGTCGTCGATTTCAATGGCTCTGACACGTTTGGCTCCGCATTTGGCACACAGGATTGCCAGCACTCCCGTGCCGGTGCCCATGTCCAGACAGGTCTTGCCCTTCAGTGGAACTCGAAGTATTTCCTCGAGCAACTGGGCCGTCGTCTCATGGTGACCCGACCCGAACGACATCCGGGGTTCAATCACTATATCATAGCGGCAGGCGGGGATATCGGTAGCCAGCGGAGAATGAACCGCACAGAGTTTGCCGATCACGATGGGCTCTACATTCTGCTGCTCCTCCCACTCCAGATTCCAGTCTTCGGTGGCTACTTCCTGGGCTGTAAACGAACATGTGACGTCCGGTACTGGAAAATCTTCCAGCACTTTCTGTACGCCTGTGGCCGAATACTTGTCCGTCGGACAGTAGGCTAACAGCCCGTCTTTGGCATTCGTGAAACTTTCATACCCCAGTGGCGCAAGCAGCGATGCCAGGATATCGCATGTGGCTTCACTCATCGGCTGTGGATGCAGATGCAGTTCGATATAATTCATAGAGTCGAAGAATTTAGTTTTGTGCTGCAAATTTAATAAAAATTCTCATTTCGGGATACAATTCATCGATAAAAATGACCAATTCATTGATTTTTTTGAAGATTTAGGGTTAAATTTGCGTTTTTGATGTCTGAAAATTAAAAAAAATGCTATCTTTGCACCAACAAATGAAGTTACATACTTTATAAACTTAAAATTAACAGCAACGATGAAAAAGATGATTCTGGCTGCACTCGCAATGGCGGTGTCCTTGCCGGCAGCAACTTTCACTTATGCGCAGTATGATGATGACATCTACTTCAGCAGCAGTAGCGCCGAGAGGTACGAACCCGTCCGGGAGACAGTGATGGAAGAATGGTCCACCAATGCCAACAACGACTGGGACATCGACTCCTACAATCGTCGCTCCACCGATGTGGCCCTCTATTCCGCATCGACTGATGATACCTACACCCAAAGTGTAACGTCCAACAGGCACCAGAACTTCCAGTTCGGTACCGAACAGGACTCTGCCGACGACAATATCATCCACGACACAGTCTATGTGGTTGAAAACTATTATTATACCGACCGCATCCGCCGGTTCCACAATTCCTGGTGCTCCTATCATATCTGGAATCCCTATTGGGATGTCGCCTACTGGGATCCGTTCTACTGGGATTACTGTTACTGGGATCCGTGGTGGTACGTGTCTCCCTCATTCGGGTTCCACTACGGCAGCTGGTACTGGGGTTGGAACTACGGCTACTACACGGGCTGGTACGGCGGCTGGTATTCCCCCTTCTACCGTCCCTTCCCCCACTATTACGGGCCTTACTATGGTGGCAGCCATCACGGATGGCATTCCCTTCCCAATCAGGGTCCCCGCACCAACAACATGGGCGGCAACTATGCCCGCAACAACCGTTACGGTGCACGGCGTCCGGACAACCGTCACTACACGGCCGATGCTCGCCGCAGCGGCATCGAGGGCGGCGGGGCCTCCTATTCCACTCGCGGGGCTTCTGCCAACCGCAACAGCAACATGCGGATGAGCAACGACCAAATCTCGCGTAACGCCGGAACCCGCTCCGACAGTCGCAACCTCACCACCGGTGGAACTACCGTTCGCAGTAACCGCGGTGAAAACTACACCCGTTCCGCTGCAACCGTTGCCAACCGGGCCCAGGCCAACAACAGCAATGCGCGCCGGCAGGCCAATGGCGTACGCCAGAACAGCAGCGGACGCACCTACCGCTCTACCGAACGCGCCGCTTCCAGCAGCAATTCGTTCAACCGCAGTTCCTCCGCGACCAGGTCCTCTTCCTACCGAAGCGGCTCATCGCGTTCCTACAACAATTCGTCCAGCTATAGCAACAGCTCCAGCAGCTCTTCTACCCGTTCCTACACGCCTTCCAACTCGTCGTCTTCCTCCTACTCCGGCGGAAGCTACTCTGGTGGCCGTTCCAGCGGAAGCAGCGGAAGCTTCGGTGGTCGATCAAGCGGTAGTAGCGGCAGCTTCGGTGGTCGCTCCGGCGGTAGTAGCGGAAGCTTCGGTGGTCGCTCCGGCGGCGGTCGTCGTTAACCCCTTTCCTCTCTTTAATATTTGATAATATTTTGAATCTTTTGAATCTGATGAAATATCTCCCGATAATCCTTCCGGCAGTGCTGTTTGCTACAGTTGCCAATGCTCAGAATGTGGTCGATGCATCTCGTTTCTCCGAGACTACGCTCTCAGGCACAGCCCGCTACCGTTCCATGGGCGGAGCTTTCGGTGCCGTGGGCGGCGACGCTACGGCCATGACCGACAACCCCGCCGGTCTGGGTGTCTACCGCGGCACCAGCGAGGTGTCTTTCACGCCCCAGGTGACGACCTACAACACCTCCACCAAGGGCGATATCGAGAAGGATACTCGCAAGACGGGATTCTCGATGAGCAACCTCACCTATGTCATTTCCTTCAATACCGAAGATGCCGGTGAACTCATCAATTTCAACATCGGCGTCGGCTTCAACCACTCTGAGGGTGTAGATCGCAAATACCGCTCCTATCTGGGCAATCCCAATTCTTCATTCGGTGCCTATCTGGCCAACCAGGCCAACAATTTCCTGGTCAACACGGGGCGTTACAACACCCCCGGTTACCTCAAGACCGATCATCCCGCCAATATGATTGAGATGGGCTACAACAGCTATGCCCTCGACGATGCTCGCGATGCCAGCGGCAATCTCGTCGGTGTGTGCAGCTTAGACCAGGCCGAGGGACTCGCCAATACCCAGGCTCTTTCCGTCCGGGAGAAGACCCGCATGGACGAGTACAACATCTCGGCAGCTGCCAACTGGAGCAACATGATCTACGCCGGCCTCACCCTCAGCATCGTCGATTTCAATTCCATTGTCGAGAGTGAGTACAGCGAGGACTATGTCAACACCAGCCACTACACCGACTACTTCAACAACCTCGAGTCCAAGGGTTCCGGTGTGAACCTCAAGCTCGGACTGCTCTTCAAACCCATCGATGCCTGGCGCATCGGCCTCGCTTTCCATACGCCCACATGGATGTATATGAAGGACATCTACGACGGTTCCATGTACACCAATGCCCCTGAAGGAAAGAGCCGAACCGGCTCCTACGAGTACAAGTACCGCATCAACACGCCCTGGGAACTCCAGTTCTCCACGGCCTACGTCATCGGCAACCGCGGTCTCGTCAGTTTTGAGTACGACATGAAGGACTTCTCGTCCGCTTCCTACAAGGAGGACAAATCCAACGATCAGGACCTCCTCGATGTCACCAACGATGTCATCAAGGACTACATGCAACCCCAGCACATCTTCAAAGTCGGCGGCGAGTTCCGCGCCACACCCCGTTTCTCGCTTCGTGCCGGCTATCAGTACCGCACCTCCCCCTTCAAGAAAGAGGTCTTCGACGAGATGGCAGGACGTTCCTGGTTCACGACCGACGGTTCGGGCACATGGGGAGATGACAACGAGACGCTCTTCTCATCCTCGACCAAACCCAACTACTCCATAACCGATGACCAGCACTACTTCTGCATAGGCTGCGGCTGGAAGGGCCACGGCTGGTTCATCGACCTCGCTTTTGTCGACCAGTTCCGCAAGGACAAGATTGCGGCTTTCCCCACCACCGACGCCCTCATGGGCTTCGACAACGGAAATGCTGTCATGAGTTCTTACAGTGAAGACGGTGCAGTCACGGCCAACCACATCGACATGAAGTCCAATATCATGTCATGGGATGTGACTTTTGGTTTCAAATTCTAAATGGAAGCAGAATTTCTCTCCCAACTGAACAGTTCCCAACGAGAGGCCGTTACGTATTGTGACGGCCCTCAGTTGGTTATAGCGGGTGCCGGTTCCGGCAAAACGCGCGTCCTCACCTACAAGATAGCCTACCTTCTCCAGAACGGTTACCACAGCGACGAGATTTTGGCCCTCACCTTCACTAAGAAGGCCGCAACCGAGATGAAGAACCGTATCACCACGCTCGTCGGGCCCAACCTCTCCCGACGCCTCTGGATGGGCACGTTCCACTCCGTTTTTGCACGCATATTGAGAAAGGAGGCCGAACGCATCGGCTACAAGCGCGACTTCACCATCTACGACCAGTCCGACTCGCGTTCCCTCTTCAAGACCATTATCAAGGAGATGCAGCTCGATGACAAGAAATACAAACCCGCAAGTGTGCAGGCTTATATTTCCAACATGAAGAACAACCTCATCACCCCATCCATGTATCGCGGCAACGCCCAGCTCATGGACTACGACCGCAAGTCGGGACGCAGCCAGACCTCCGAGATTTATCTGCGCTATTGGAATCGGTGCCGCCAGGCGGGGGCCATGGACTTCGACGACCTCCTCCTCTACACCAACATCCTGTTCCGCGACTTCCCCGACGTGCTCGACTTCTACCGAAAGTGGTTCCGCTATGTCCTCGTCGATGAGTATCAGGACACCAACCGTGCCCAGCACCTCATCGTCGAACAGCTCGTGGGCGACCACCGTCACCTCACGGCCGTAGGCGACGATGCCCAGTCCATCTATTCTTTCCGCGGGGCCAATATCCGCAACATCCTCGACATGACCAAGTCGATTCCCGGTACCCGCATCTTCAAACTCGAACAGAACTACCGTTCCACTCAGAATATCGTCGAGGCCGCCAACAGCCTCATCGCCAAGAACAGTCAGCAAATCCCCAAGACCATCTTCTCCGAGAAGGAGCGCGGCTCCCTCCTGCAGCTCACGGGCAACTACTCCGACCTCGAGGAGGCATTCCAGGTCTCACGCCAGATTGCCGCTCTCCACGACCGCGACCGCTTCCGTTACTCCGACTGCGCCATCCTCTACCGAACCAATGCCCAGAGCCGCAGCCTGGAGGAGAGCCTCCGCAAGAACGGCATCGACTATCGCATCTACGGAGGTCTGTCCTTCTACCAGCGTAAGGAAATCAAGGATATTCTGGCCTATATGCGCCTCACCGTCAATCCCGCCGACGAAGAAGCCTTCAAACGCGTCGTCAACTACCCCGCCCGAGGCATCGGCGACACTTCCCTCTCGCGTGTGGCCGAGGCCGCCACTGCCCGGGGAAAGTCGTTCTACGAGATTTGTCAGGACCCGCTCTCCTACGGGGTGAAGGTCAACCGGCCCACTGCCGAACGCCTCCACTCGTTTACACTCCTCATCGACAACTTCCGTGCCATGGCCGACAATCTCAATGCCTACGAGACGGCGGTGGAGATTATCGCCCAATCCGGAATCAAGGCCGACCTGGGGGCAGATACTTCGGTCGAGGGTAAATCACGCCAGGAGAACGTCCAGGAACTCCTCTCAGCCATCGATATCTTTGTCCATTCGGCCATTGAGGAGGGTCGTCCCGACGAGACGCATCTCATGGACTTTCTCCAGGACGTATCCCTCTCGGGCGATGTCGATCCCAACGAGCAGGACGATGCCGACCGCGACTGCGTGTCCCTCATGACTATTCATTCCGCCAAGGGTCTCGAATTCCCCAATGTCTTTGTCGTCGGACTGGAGGAAGGCCTCTTCCCCAACGACATGAGTTTCAACGAGCTGGGCGGCATCGAGGAGGAACGTCGTCTCTTCTATGTGGCCATTACCCGTGCCGAGGTGAACTGTTTTCTCAGCTATGCCAAGTCGCGATTCCGCAACGGACGAAGCGAGGCGAATGCGCCATCTCGGTTCCTCAAGGACATCGACAGCCGCTACATCCGCCAGACCAACGACATCTCCCCGCGCACCGACTATTCGGCTGCCTCCTCCGGCTCTTTCGGCGGCGTGTTCCGCACCCCCGTGAAATCCGTTCCCTCCGGATTATCCAAAGTTTCAATCCCCTCCGTAAAATCCGCACCCACCGTCCCCTCCGTAAAATCCGTCACAGCCTCCCCCGCCGGCGTTTCCTACGCCGTGGGCGACCGTATCCGCCACAACATGTTCGGCGAGGGGGTTATAGCGGCCATCGAGGGCGAAGGCGACAACACTCGCCTCAAGGTCCGGTTCTCGGTCATGGGACTCAAAACACTCCTACTGAAATTCGCCAAACTCGAAAAATTGTAATCCTAAGATTGCATTTCAGAGAAAATCACCTCGATTTTCCCTTTCTTTTTTATTTTTTCGCTTTTTTCTTTTGTCATATCGTCTTAGTGTCCTATCTTTGCAGTGTACTAATTCACTAATACACTAATTAAATATGATTGAACTGAATGATTTGCGTTACGGATACTACAGGCATCAGCCCGTGCTGCGAGGCATCTCGTTGAGTCTGCCCGAAGGCCACATCTACGGTCTGCTCGGCAAGAACGGTGTCGGCAAATCCACCCTGCTCAAGATTCTCTGCGGCTCCCTTATCGGCGAAGGTGAATACACGGTGGCTGGCTACGATCCCCGCCGGCAGCATCCCGCCATGCTTGAGAAGATACGTCTTGTGCCCGAGGCTGAGGCCATCCTGCCCGTTGCCGTCGAGGATCTCGCGCGTGTCACGGCACCCTTCTACCCCACTTGGAACCAGAACATCTTCGAGAGCGCCCTCAACGAGTTCCAGGTGCCCCGCAACAAGCAGCTCACCACCCTCTCGCTCGGTCAGCAGAAGAAAGCGCTCATCTCTCTCTCGCTCGCTTGCAATACTCCTTATTTATTAATGGATGAGCCCACCAACGGTCTCGACATTCCTTCCAAGAGCATTTTCCGCCGGCTGGTAGCCGGCCTCTGCGACGAGGGCAAGACCGTCATCATCTCCACCCACCAGGTCGATGACATCGACTCTCTCATCGACGGGATTGTGATTCTCGAGAACGAAGGCGTCCTCCTCAATGCCTCGATTGACGAGGTGTCCGGGCGACTCGCTTTCCGCCATGCCGGCGAGGGCGACGAGGTCCTCTACACCGAGGGTTCTCCTGTAGGACCATGGAGTGTCGTGGTGCGCCGTCCCGACGAACCCGAGACTTCGGTCAATATGAAGATGCTCTTCAATGCCGTCATCTCCCACAAGGACCGCATCCGCACCCTTTTCTCCCCTCTTAAGGACTGATTTTCAACCAGCATGAATACAAACGCTATGAAACAGAATACTTCCCTTCAATGGTCCCGTATCAGGAACCTCCTGTGCTACGACTGGGCTGTCGATAAAGGCAAAATCAAATTCACCCTGGGCATCGTCGTCGGCCTCTATGCCGCCCTCTTCATCATGGCCTACTGGAATCAGACTTCCATGGGTCTCCTTCCCATGACGCCCCAGTCCGGCCAGGCGCTTGTGACCTTCGCCAACGTCAGCGTCATGAACTATTTTGAGTATGCCACCATGATTGTGGGCATCCTCACCACTGTCATTCTCCACCGCAAGTTCACCAATCCCCAGACCTCTCTCCAGTATCTGGCACTCCCCGGGTCGCGCCTCGAGAAATACATCGTCATGCTTGCCGACTTCGCATTCGTCGTCATCGGCATGCAGGTGCTCTATCTCGTCGTCTATGCCGTCTCCATGCTCATCTGCCAGCTCACCTACCCCGAGTTCTCATGGTGGATGAATCCCTGGAACAGTCTCAACATGGCCGAGAAACTCATGAGTGTCACCGAGTCCGGCGAGAATCAGTTTGATGTGATTCACACCTCCGTGATGCGCCTCTTTATTTGGATGGCTCCCGTCATTTCTTTCGGCACCTTCGGCCTCTGGTGTGTGGTCAATATGCTGTTCAAACACAACGGCATCCTCAAGTCCATCGGCGTCTTCCTGCTGGCCTATGTCTTCCTCGTCATTGTCAGCATGATTGTCATGGTCGGTGTCGTGGCATCCTTCGCCGAGCATCCCGAACTGCACGCCCCCGCCCTCCACGTTCTCGCCACTGTAATCAAAGTCATCCTCTGGCTCCAGATTCCTCTGGCCCTTCTTTTCCAATGGATTTTCTATCGTCAAATCGCTAACCGTCAGGCCAAATGAAATATCTTGATGCGATAGGTTACGTCCTCCTCGTGGCTGGCATCCTCTGCATGCTTCTCTGGCCTGCAGGCGGTCCGTGGATATTCTCTGTCGGTGCGGCCATGGTGGCCATCGACCACCTTACCCAGGCCTACAAGGGCAACAACCTGCGCCTGCGCCGCATGAGCCGTATCCGCGCCATCTGTGGCATCTGCTACGTTATCGCCGCGTTCTATGTCTTCCGCGGTGAGGGACGCTACTGGCTCCCCGTCACCATCGTGGGGGCCGTCCTCGAACTCTACTCTCAATACGTAATAACAAAAGAAAACCGCAAAGACAATGGAATTTCAGAATAACAACCCCATCTTCCTCCAGATTGTCGACTGGATCTGTGACAAGGTGCTGAAGGGGGAACTCCAGATCGGACAGCAGCTCCCCTCCGTACGCGATCTGGCCGTCCAGCTGGAGGTCAATCCCAACACGGTGCAGCGTTCCATCGAACGTCTCATCGCCCAGGACATTGTCGTAACCCAGCGAGGAAAGGGCAACTACCTCACTGCCGATGCGTTTTCACGCATCGAGGACTTCCGCCGACAGCGACTCCTCGACGAAGCCCTGCCCAAACTCGCCGACGAGATGATGCTCCTCGGTGTCAAACCCGCCGACGTGGCCGATGCCCTCGGCAATATCATCAGCCGGCGTCAACAAGCCATAACTGCTCCTGCACAATGATCGACCTGGTTAACATCAACAAGACCTATCCCTCGGCTACGCCGCTCCACGTCCTCAAGGGCATCAACCTCCACATCGGAGAGGGCGAACTCGTCAGCATCATGGGGGCTTCAGGATCCGGCAAATCGACCCTGCTCAACATCCTGGGCATTCTCGACAACTACGACACCGGCGAGTATCACCTCAACGGAACCCTCATACGCAACCTCAGCGAGACACGTGCGGCCGAACTCCGCAACCGCCTCATCGGATTCGTTTTCCAGAGCTTTAACCTCATCGGCTTCAAGAATGCGATGGAGAATGTGGCTCTTCCCCTCTACTATCAGGGGGTCTCCCGACGCCGTCGCAACGAACTCGCCCTCGAATACCTCCACATGATGGGACTCCGCGACTGGGCCGACCACTACCCCTCCGAGATGTCCGGCGGTCAGAAACAGCGCGTCGCCATCGCCCGGGCTCTCATCGCCCGGCCCAAGATTATCCTCGCCGACGAACCCACCGGTGCCCTCGATTCCCACACCACCCAGGAGGTCATGGACATCCTGCGCCGTGTCAACCGCGAACAGAACATGACCGTCATCATCGTAACCCACGAGGCCGACATCGCCGCCCAGACCGACCGACAGAT
>Ga0326513_10001873_pt1 | contig 15818 bp, 17 predicted proteins | sample 2_2465_0518_D_FD_203654 | JGI IMG/M metagenome (GOLD analysis project Ga0326513, IMG submission 203654) | Bovine rumen microbial communities from UC Davis, California, United States - 2_2465_0518 | ecosystem: Host-associated > Mammals > Digestive system > Stomach > Rumen | place: USA... | reverse complement strand
CAGCAACGAGAAATAAAAAAGGGCCTTGTATAATTGCAAGGTCCTTTAATATTGCCATTAAAAAAGCCCCGGAATCATCCAGGGCTATAAGTTTATTTAATTAGATCAACATAACCGACATAACGCGCAGTAATTATAATATCATCCAGTACTGTGTCAGGCGTTCCGTTATCGCTCATTATAAGCGCTGCAACGTCGCCTTGTAACCAGTCCTCACAACCATAAAAAGAATAACTAAGGCCGTTAAGCATATGACCGGTAACTATATCATCATTTTGATTTACTTCGTCAATTATAAGTGTCTGCGGGTATATGTTCGGCTGCTGGTTAATTTCTCCGGAATAAGCCGCGCAGGGTGTCGACATTGTGGCAAGTGTAAAAATACAAGAAGCAACTGCTATTATTTTCTTTAACATATTTTCTCCAATCTCCGGCGGAAAAGCCGCCGCCGGTCGGCTATTGTTTAGGCGATAAATACAACGCGGTCATTGTAATAATTTTCTATTTCTGCGGGGGTTCCGTTTATTTCTGTTGTGAACCCGTCGCCGTCTGACTTAATAACTGTAATTGTATGTCGTTCTATGTCGTGCTTTGTGATATATCGGAGTATTTTTGAAGTGTATTCCTCAGAAAGTCCGTATATATTTATTAATTTGTCCTCGATATCAAATAAATTAAAATCTTTACTAGCTCGGAACTTTGCAAGGTGCAAAAGTGCGCTGATCTCTTCGGCTGTCTGTCTGCAGGTGTCAACTTCAACTCCAAGATACTTCCGGCGCTTTAATTCTTTTATCATGTTGGCGGTTGATGTGTAGCCCATTTTAGAAAAAGATGTATGATAAAATGAAAAAGGATAGCATATATTAGATATTTTTGCATTGTCGTTAATGAAATAATGCAGGACTTCTCCGGTTTCCATGTTTATCTTGTATGCTTCTCTCGTTGATCCGTATGGCCTTATATATGTTCTAATCATTGTTTTTATTCTCCTTTACGCGAAATTATAAATCCAGCTTTCAAACTCTTTTACATCAAAAGACTTCCAGACATCGTTGTATATTTCAGTTGCAAGCCTTATAAGCTCGTTATCATCTGCGGTTGCATTATATACAACACTATCAACATATCCTGCAGCAATTAAGCCTTTAATGAATCCGGGCCTATCATTTTGTAATGCTCCTTTAAGTTCGTTTATAGTTTTCATGTTTTACCTCCTTAAATAACCTTGTATTCATGGACCATTATGCCTTCATTTTCTTTTAGTTCGTATTCATTGCCAAAATCGACAAAATCCTGTTCGGTTACACAGCTTTTTAATGATAAAGTGCATTCTTTTTCTATTTCTGGATCAATAGAAAGAAAATTTACAAATTCCTCGGTGCTATAAAAATATATATCTGTTCTTTTATCTTTAATCATGTTTTTGTCCTTTCTGCCGGTTTAAGGGTTGCCGGCGCCCTTTATACTTTTATGCTGTTTTCTTTTCCTCTGCAGGTGCTACCTGTGAAGCGCTAAAGAATGCAGCTTCCTTCATGTAGTAGTGACCTTTGCATTGAACCTCGTCGCCTTCCTGGGCTTTGCTTCCGTCTGCATTTATCATTATTGAATTGATGCTGTCTGCATCTTCTTTTGATAATTTTTTGGACTTGCTTGCATACATCCAAATAGTAAATTTTGCAATGGCCTTTTGTCCCTTCTGGACCTGCATCCCTAAATTCTGCCATTCCTTATATGTGCGGATGGGTTCGGGCTCGTTAATGATCTCTTCGACCTGCTCGCCGTCCTTTTCATATGATATTTTGATCTGTCTGCCTGTCGTTCCGATAACTCCATCTTTCATAAGTTCTAATGATTCGTTAAAAATGATCTGTGCGTTTGTCATGGCTTGATCTCCTTTTCTATGTGGTGCTTCGTTTGTGGAAGCGGTTGTTTGTTTTGATGATTTGATAATAACATGAGGCACACAGAAAAACAATTAGCAAGAGTTCACAAAAGCGAGCGAGAGTTTTTGTGCATATTGCATGAGGCACACATTAACAGTAATAAAAATCTGTATTTCTACTTATATAATGCTAAATTAACGCAATATTACGATATTTCAAGCCGTTTAACATGGTAGAATGATACTAGAGAAAAAGGACACAGAATCATTTCTTTACCTTTCCTTATTTCCTCCCGCAACAGGAAAAACGAAGACAACCAACACAGAAAAGCTCCGGAAGGCTACACCGGGGCTTTTTGTATGTCCAAAATAAGCAAAAGAATATTCCTGGAGAAATAGAAGCAGGTAAACAGATCATGAACCAGATAATAAAACAGTCAGAAAGGAGATTGTAACAAATGAATAACGACACAAACACAACAACTGAAACTCCTTTCGATATAACGATATATCCAAAAGAGAATTACACAAATAGCAAAGGCGAAGAGAAAGAAAGATATATAGTCCCTGATGATATATTCGAGAAATACATAAAAGAATTACCTGATTATACAGTTAATGAAAGTAAAACATATATGGGCTTTCATGGTGGAAGGTTAAAGCCATTGGGACTTGATCCTGAAAATGATTTAAAGGTAAGAAGAGCAGGAGCAGAAGCAACAAACGCAAAGCTGGCGCAGAGACGTACATTTAAAGAGCAGATAGATATTATATTATCGGCTAAGGACAAAGAAAACGGTAAAACAGGACTAGAAAACGTCACTATAGCAATGTATGAGAGAGCCATAGCAGGAGATACAAAGGCGGCGCAGTTCCTAAGAGATACGGCCGGAGAAAAGCCTGCAGACAATATCGATTTGAATGCTAATGTAATGACGGAAGCCGACAAGCAACTACTGGAAAAGCTAAAAGCCAGATTAAATTGATAAGGCTTTAATCACTAAGAACTATAACTATAACAATACTAGATATTGTGGTTACATATAAAATAAAAGAAATACGCGCAGATGCAAGCAAGTACACGAAACGCGCAAAGGCAGACGGGCACTAGATAATAGGCAGATGTTAAGTCATACATATCAACGCACGTAAGTATAATTATACGCATAGATATATTATTGAATGCCGGACCTTTTATTTTTTTTTATTATTTTTCTGGGGCTCTATTAGGGCTCTTTTTTATTGGATCATATAGCAATAGTGCACAGTATAGCCCCCGGTACCCCCTCCCCCGGGTGCCAGAGTGGGGCGGCTAGTGTAGGTACTATAAATACCCACTATACCAAATTTTTCAAAAAACGAACTGTTAACACTTCCCTCCGTCAGTCCAATAGAAATCAGCCCTAAAATCCATATAAATTTTTCAAAAAAAGATACTGTTAACACCCACCAAAAAATAACCACACAAAACTCCATAGAACGAGCAATAAAGCATGTTAACACACCATATAAAACAAGGCAAAAAGAGATGGAAAACAGCATCAAAATAAAGCCAAAAACGGGCAATGTTAACACATGGGAGGATAAATGAAGACGACTGTACTTGGAGTAAGGCTAAACGATATCCAGAGAGATAAGCTAAAGGAAATCGGGAAGTCAAATCGAATGAGTGAAGGAGAAGTTGCAAGGCTTCTGATAGATAGTGCCATAAACGGAGAGATAAATATAAAACATGGCAAAGTTGTGCAGACATCAGAAGTAGACTTGTCGGGGCTTGAAAGGCTTGCAAAGTCACATAAAAAGAGTTTGCAGCAGATAATAGATATGATCTCGGAGATGGAATGAGAGATATTGACCTTTTAAGGGAAAAAGAAATCAAATACTGTTATGAGAACCCGATATATTGGCTAAAGACCTACGGTCATATCGAGGATAAAGACGCAGAAGAGCTTATACAACCGTTTAACCCTTGGAAAGAGCAGATAGAGACATTCAATGCGTTTTTAACTCATAAGCATAACATAGTATTAAAAGCCAGACAGTTAGGTTTTACGTGGCTTGCCCTGCATTATGCAGCATGGCTTATGTTGACGAAGCCCGGACGAACAGTCATTGGACTATCGAGGACAGAAGAAGACGCAAAAGAGCTTATAAGAAGGCTTGCGGTGATATGTAGATATATGCCGGAGCTTGTTTATGAGAAAGGCAATATACCTGCCGGATATGAAGGAGCATGGTTTGAGTCCAACTCCTTGTCACTAACGATACATTTTAAAGATCAACCCGTATCAACAATGGTATGTCAGGCGGCCAGTGCAGATGCCGGACGTTCATTAACAGCAGACCTCCTAATAATTGATGAATGGGCGGCGCAGCAATATGCAAGAGACATATGGACTGCTGCGTACCCCACCATCAATAGACCTACTGGCGGCCAGATAATCGGAATATCCACCAATAAGCGCGGTACTTTGTTTGAAGAGTTGTACGAGAACAAAGACAACACTTTTTATCATATATTCATACCCTGGTACGCAGATCCGCGAAGAGATCAGAAATGGTATGACGAGACTCTTCGCAATGTTGGTGAGGTATCAATGGCGCAAGAGTACCCTGCGACGGAAGAGGAAGCAATGAGTACCCCCGGCGGAGCATTTTTCCCGGAGGTATGTAGAGACTCTTTTGTTGCAGATGAAATGAAGGGCGATAAAGTCACATATTTCGTAATGGACTATGGACTTGATATGCTTGCGGCCTACTGGATAAACGTTGACACACAGAGAAACGCACAGATAATACATGAACATTGTGAAAGCAATCTAACGATATCAAAGGCAAGTGAGATCATAAAGAAAATCACGGAGTCGATGATAGAGCGAAAAGAGATAGAAAAGGTCCAGTTATATCTTGCGCCGCCGGATTTATGGAACAGGTCGCAGGAATCGGGCAAATCAAGAGCAATAATCTTTTCGGAGAACGGATTGTATCTAACAAAGTGTTCAAATGACCTTGCTGCCGGATGTGCAGCGCTAAAGGAGTACACAAAGCACGACGAAGGTAAGAAATCAAAACTAACATCTTATGGCAATTGTGCAAAAGAAGCATATAGATGCCTGACAAAGATACAACATGACGAAAAAAATCCAAATGTATACGCGAAAGAACCGCACGACTTAACGCATAGCGTTGATGCCCTGCGGTATTTTTGTGTCTATTGGATAAATCCTGCAATCTCTATCAAAACCGGGAAAAAAATAGAGTGGAGAGACGACATGCGACATGATTATGAAGTCGCAGACGAAGAAACACGCAAACTTATTGTTGAAGCGTGGGGAGAACCCAACTAATGAGACTATTCAGAAGGATAAAAAAGATGGTTAATGAGAACCAAAACAAAAAATTAAGCCAATGGAAAGCGAAATTAGAAGAAGCAAAGGGCAAATATAGTGAAGAGCGAAAGCATATGATTACATATCGCAATTACTATAAAGGCGGTAGAGACATACAACCTAACGTCAATAAGCCCGTAGAGAACGTCAAGAAGGCTTCAAACGTAAGAAATATCGTATATGAGCTAGTAGAGTCTCAGGTAGATTCATCTATCCCTATGCCGAAGGTAAGAGCGATACATAGCGAGGATGATGAGCTTGCAGTAAGAATTGAAAAACTGCTTGAAAGCATGGTTCAGAGATTGCATCTGCTGTTTTTAAACGACTCTATGGAGCGAATTACATATGTGCAGGGTGGTTCATTGTTCCACGTACAATGGGATTCCAATTTAGGGCTTCATAGCGAATTTGGAGCAGTCGTTGTTGACTCCATACACCCCTATAAAGTAATTCCTCAGCCGGGAATGACATCACTTCCGGATATGGATTACTTCTTTGTGCAGGAAATAATGACCAAAAAAGCCGTAAAAAGGTTTTATGGTGTCGATGTTTCGGATGCAGGTAATGATGATCTTGAAATAGAGACCAACAACAAGGAAGTACCGCTTAATGAAGACGTTGTAACAGTAAATACATGCTATTACAAGAACGATAACGACGGTGTTGGTAAATACGTATGGTGCGATTTTTACGAATTGCAGGATTTCCCGGATTACCAGGCAAGACTCCGTGATAAATGCGCTAAATGTGGCGCTGATATGGTAGACGGTGTATGCCCCGTATGTGGTTCCAAGAAGAAAACAAAGGCTTCTGACGACTACGAAGAGATAGTCGAAGGTATCGAAGTATCAATAGACGGCACAGAAAGAAAAGCACATCTTGATCCTAACGATGAAATGTCCGACTTGTATTCAGACATGGAAGTACCGGACGAAAACGGAATGCCCGTAATAAAGAGAGTAAAGAAGAAAATTCCTTACTATAAGCCCAACATATATCCAGTAATACTTAGAAAGAACATATCCGAGGAAGATAGGTTTTTAGGTGGTTCAGATGTAAAAGTCATCATGGACCAGCAGGACGCTATTAAGAAGTATTCCACCAAGATAGACGAAAAGCTAATGACCGCAGGAAGCGCCTTAACTCTTCCGGAGGGACTTAACTTTGAGTTTACCGATAAAGAATTTAAGATTGTCCGTGTAAGAAATCAGGCAGACATAAGCATGATACAGACACTAAACCTGCAGGCCAATGTTGAATATGATTCAAGAATGCTTGACCTTAACTACGATGCAGCACGTTCAACAATCGGTATAACAGATTCATACCAGGGCAAATATGACAGTTCCGCTACAAGTGGTACTGCAAAGCAGTTTTCAATCAATCAGGCGGCAGGACGATTAGAGTCTAAGCGCACCATGAAGAATGAAGCATACGCAAGGCTTTACGAAACAATGTTCAAGTTCTGGCTTGCTTATGCAGACCAGACAACCGCCGTTACAACATCAGATGCAAGCGGTGGAACTGTTCACGATAGCATAAATCGTCATGAGTTCCTAAAGATGGATGAAGCCGGAGAATTTTATTGGAATGACGAGTTTATATTCGATACAGATCCCACAAGCACACTAATGGCAAATCGTGAAGCTATGTGGAATCAGACAGACCTTAAATTACAGTCACAGGCATTCGGACCTTTAGGAGACCTTAACACACTTAAGACTTACTGGACATTCATGAAGGCTAACGGATATCCAAACGCAGGAATGGCTTTAGAGTCCGTAATGGAGAGAATATCAGACCAGGAAAGCGCTATGCAGATGCAACAGCAGATGCAAGAAGAGCAGGCAATGGCAGCGCAGACACCGGACAATTTAGTACAAGCAATTCAATAATCTTAGAAACAGGCACTCTTTATGAGTGCTTTTTTCATACCTAAAAATCTTCGCAGGTGAAGAGCGTAAAAATCACGAAGGAGAAATTATATGAAAAAAATTTGGTTACCTTATGATCTACAGTTTTTTGCAGATGAAGGCGCAGAAGAGTCTGATGTCGCCGAACAGACCGAGGAAGAAACCACAGACGCGGACGACGGAACCGAGGAAGAATCCGAAGAGGAACCCGAAGAAGACGACCGCGACAGTATTTATGCCGCAGCTCGCAGAAGAGCAGAAAGCGAAGCAAGGGCTAAGTACGAAAAAGAGCAGGTAGAGCGCGATACCTATTACGCAAGAATGTGTGAAGGCAAAGTTAACCCGGAAACAGGAGCGCCTATCACGACCGAAGCTGAATACAGAGAAGCACTTGAAGCGCAGGAGCGCATCAACATGAGTCAGCAGCTTCAATCAAAAGGAATTGATCCGGAAATACTGAATCAGTTCGTAAAAAATAATCCGGCTATCCGGGAAGCTGAAAGACTGGTTGAAGAGACAAAACAGACCAAGGCAAAAGAACAGATTGCAGAGGACATCAAAACGATCATGAATCTTGACAAATCCTTTGCAGATGAAGACGAGTTAACAAGTTCCGATGAATTTCAGAACGCGGTTAAGTACGCATCATCACATCCGGGAGTTTTGTTATCGGAAGCCTATAAACTTGTAAACTTTGATACCTTACGTAACGCAGGAGCCAGAGCTGCTAAACAGGCAGCCATCAATGAAGCTAAAGGGAAAGGACATTTAACTTCACCCAAAGGAGCGAAGGGAGACGACGAAATATCAATCCCGGAAGGCGACCTTAACAAGTGGAAGAGGTTCTATCCTGAAAAGTCCATTAAGGAACTCAATGCGTTATATGCCAAGGTACACCACAACTAAAAAGGAGTGTAAATTATGGCAGTTATAGTTAGATCAACAACAAACCTTGCAAATGACAATGTATGGAATGAGTGGAGCGACCAGCTCGCAGGTGTGTTCCATGACGAGGACGCAAACAAGAACGACGACGACAAGTTACTTAAAGCCCTTTTCAACGAAAAGAAGTCAGATAAGTTCGCAGAGAAAGCCGGAACATTCGGTACATTCTCAAACTTTGTAGACAAGACAGAAGGCGCAAACGCAGCAGATGATGATTTCGAGCAGGGTTACTTCAATGTACTTCAGCACTCATCATTCGCAAAGACAGTTACACTGTCCCGCGAGCTTGCAGATGATGCAAACATCGACATGATGAAGGCGCGTGCAAGAAACATGGTTAAGGCCTATAAGAGATCAAAGGCTCAGTTCGGTTCTGATATGCTTACCGGTGGTGAAGCAAACACAATCACCTACGAAGGCAAGACATACTCAACTCTCGGTGGCGACGGTGTATCAATCTTCAATGCTGCACACCCTTATAAGTCACTTACGTCTGTAACAGAGTCAAACGTCTTCACAAATCCTATTGCTACACCTGAAATTCTCAACAGATATGCAAATATCATGAGAAACTTTAAGGATGATAAGGGACATCCTCTGGGAATACTTGCAGACACAATCGTTATTCCCGGCAACGCATACAAACTTGAAGACCTCATTAAGAAGATCATCGGTTCAGATGGTGAAGTTGGTAACGATTACAACGACATCAACACACAGAGAGGTAAGTGGAAGCTCGTAGTAGACCACCTTTGGACACCTACTATTGCAGACCAGAGCGCAGCACCTGCAATTATCATGAGTTCCGAAGCAAATAAGGACCTTATGGGTAACACATTCTGGGATCGTGTTGACCTTGATATCGCATCAGAGGTTGAAACAAAGTCACGTAACCTTGTATACAACGGTTATGCTAGATGGAGCGCAGGCTTCTATAACTGGAGGCAGGTTATCATGACCGGTTCTACATCAAACACAGCTACAACACTTAGCTGATAATTACGGGGAGGGTGGATTTATCTATCCTCCCCTTTTTTAAGGAGAAAAAAGCATGAAACCTAAACATAATGTAGGAGATATCGTTGAGATTAACGGTGTAAAGAGACGCATTATAAGTGTTGGTGTTGATTCTTTTGTTTCAGAGATTTACACAGAGGAAGCAAAGGAAGAGAAACCAAGAAGAAGGATTAAGAAAGAGGAAGCAGAATGACAACATGGCTTGATATTAAAGACGCTTCTTTAAGGAAGATGTTTTCTTTAACTGGAAGCGATATAAAGTTGGATTCCAACACAAAAGAATACATTTATGCTATGCCGCAGGCTTGTAATGAAGCACTTCAAATGCTTGCGACCGTAGGAAAGTTCCTGGTAGATAAGAAAACCTTTATTATCGAGCCATTGTCAAACCTTATTACCGGGACAAATAAAGACTTTGAATTGTCGGATAGTGAGATATCTTTTAATGCAAAAGGCGCAAGATCATATTACTTTAGGGCAACAAAAGGAATTACAGCCCGCATTTATGTAGGCGGAGCATTAAGGGACACAATAACTACCGAAGGCGACAATTATTCGCCGTACAAGGGGCTTATTGACAATCAGTACGATGCAGAAGTAGAGATTAAATTTTCGTCCCTATATCCGGCGCACGTAATGAATATAGCGCTATATTCAGCGACCTTTGCAGACGTTTCCGACATACCGGCAAATGAAGAAGTATTGCGCTTTAATATGCGTGAGTTATGCGAAGATTTTTATATGATCTATGCCGGAGAGGTATTTGTTGAAAGAGAAGGTAAGCCTAGATACTTAGCGGCTTCTGAATACTATATTGAAGCAAACGACACGATAGTATTTAGGGCAGACCGACCGGGAGTATATACGGTATATTACAAGAAATATGCAAAGGAAATAACAAAGAATACCCCTGATGATTACGTGCTTCCGTTGGATCCCGAAGTTGCGGTTACTATTCCTTTGTACATTGCTTCACAGCTATATAAGGATGATGACGCGGGGCTTGCGACTCAATATCGCAATGAGTGGGAGACAGCATTCTCAAGACTAAAACAGAAGGTTGAAGTAGGACCTAGAGAAGAATTTACAAGTGAAACGGGGTGGTAAAGTATGCCAGATAGATTAGTTGAAAGTGCCCAGTTTGATATACCGGCTTCACCTAGCAGAAATATATATCAGATAAATAGATTTCTTGGAGCAGACTTCACATCTTCTCCGTCAGCAGTAGATGCGAACCATTCTAGCGATTGTATTAACTTTATACGTTATCAGCCCGGCAAGATCCGTAAACGCATGGGTTATGAGTCTATAGCATCTGGTAACGGGCAAGTATTTGGAATTTGGAAATGGGATGATGATAACTATGTCGTTCATATTGGAACGACTATGTATCACATAGGTCGGAATGCTTCTGGGAATCTTGATTTTTCAGTTATTGATGAAGACACAGATACACCCAATTCACAGATACTTACTAATGCGAGTGGTACAAGACGCATAGTAAAGGCAAAAGAATATGGTTATATAAGATCAGGTAACCAGGCACTTGTCTTTGGTAATGGAGAAATTTACATCTACACCAACGATGGGAAGTTGTATGACACAACAGAATATCAACTTTATGTTCCTACCGTCACAATTTCTAAGAAACCACAGGGCGGGGGTACATCATACGAACCATTTAACCTTATCGGAACGAAATTTAACGAGTCATTTTATGTATCTAGTGACGAGGCAACGGAGACGGATTTTTATTTGAGTGCCAGCGATATAACCGATATTACCGATGTATTAAAACTCAATGCAAACGGGGTATTTGAAACACTTGTCAGAGACACAGATTATACGGTTGACGTTGCAAACAGTAAAGTCACATTTATGACAGCTCCTGGAGCATCACCGGTAGAGGGTGAAGATAACATAGTTATTGAAGCAACAAAGACAATAGCCGGATCATTTGAAAAGATTGCAAACTGTACCTTTGCTATTGCATACGGCATAAATGGAAACTATGACAGAATATTTATATCTGGCAATCCCGATTATCCTAACTTTGACTGGTATTCACAAAAGGATGATATAACATATTTTCAGGATACTAGCTATTCCGTATTAGGTTCGGACGCTTCACCGATTAAAGGTTATGCAATTGTTTCAAACCAACTTGTTACTCTTAAGGGTAATGGTTCAGATAGGCAGGCCGCAATAATCCGCGCCGGTTCCGTTACGGAGGATGGTGAGGTTGTATTTAAGGTTATTAAGTCTTTGCAAGGCTATCCAATAATAGCCCCCAAATCGTCAATAGTTACTGGTATCGAGCCAATGTTTTTATCGCAAGAAGGTGTCATGGCGGTAACACTTGCGGATATTTACGGAGACTATTTGATGAATAGCCGTAGTTATTATCTAAACGGCAAACTACTTGAAGAACCCAACCTTGATAAAGCCTTTGCAATACGAAACGGTGATTTTTACATGCTTTTCGTAAACTCGCATGTATATATACTTGATACTTTGCAGGTTATCGCAGCAGACGGCGCCCCGTATTCAACAAGACAGTATGCAACATTTTACTGGGACAATGTACCGGCCACATGTGCTATATCAATCGACGAAACAGTATTCTTCGGTACAGCAGACGGTCACATAATGAGATTTCATACAGATTACAATGATATTACTAATTATAGTGACAACGGGAAAGCCATTTATTGCAGATACGACACAGCAGATATTGACGAACTGGTATTTTTTAAGGCTAAAACATATAGATATTTTGCACTTAGAGTATTTCCATCTGCTGTTTCATCAGTCAATGTGTATGCCTTACGTAATGGCGCATGGGAACTCTTAAAGAGTGATTCAACGACGATTAGATATTTTGCGTTCTCGCAGCTTGTATTTAGTAAGTTTACATTTAGAGCAGATAAGGGAACACGTATGGTATCTTCAAAACTTAGGTTAAAAAAGTTGGATCATGTACGATTCAGAATTGAAAACAATCAATTAAATGAGCCGCTTATGATAGATCAGTTTGGTATAGAATACACGCAGAATAATAATTGTAAGAATTAAGGAGGTGTCAAATGAGTTTCACCAATATAGAACCTGATGAACTTGTAGGGCTTGGAGTTACAGGTCTTGCAGACACACCGGAGCTATCAACAGAAGATATGCAGGCACAGTTTGATGAATACCCGCAGTTTCTTAAAGATAAATTTATAACACATATAACAGAGCTTGAAGCTAAAACGGCGGCCGCAAATATAGGTATTGAAATACCGACATCATTGAGTGAAGAAGTCACAACAGAAAAGGTCCAGGATGTTGTAAATGAAATGGCATCACGCATTCAGCGTCAAAAGGAATGGCAGGATAACGCAGAAAATAATATTGAAACTAATACGTTAGATGCTGATGATATCAATGCAACAGAAATCGATACGGCGGCTTTCCATGCAGACGAAACCACAGTCACAGCGCCTACCGTTGATACTTCCGATGTATCAAATAATGTGGCTACAACAGAATTTGTAGACCATAAGATGCAAGCAATCGGTGCCGGAGATATGTCTAAATCAGTTTATGATCCTAATGATAGGGGCATGGTTGAAAGGGCATACCAGGTAGGCGATTCATATGTAAATGATATTATTGATAGTACGGCTCAATATCCTGCTATGACAGCAGGTGATACAATAAAGGTCCTTGTTGGAAAAATCAAAAAGTACCTAGCAGACTTAAAGAACACACTAGCTACCCAGACTAACAACGGTATGATGGCATCGGGTGATAAAATTAAACTTGATGGCATTACACCGGAAGCACAGTCACCCGCTTATGGAACGTGCTCAACAGGTGCGGGTACAGCCACAAAAGTAATTACTCTTACTGATGAAAACTGGCAACTTAGAACAGGGGCAATTATATGTGTTAAGTTTTCTAACACAAACACAGCACAGAGTCCCAAGTTTGATGTAAACGGAACAGGCGCTAAATCTGTATGGTACAATAAAGCGCTTATTACAGATGCCAATATCTCATATGGTGGTACGGCAGGTCGCCCTATGGTATACATGTATGACGGCACAAGATATATATATATCGGATGCAGCAGAGATTATGCTATAGACATGGACAATTTAAAAGCAACTGTAGACGGCGCTATTCATGACATGGTGACAACATACGGGGCTAAAAATCTTATACCATATCCATATAACTTTACTACTCATTCATACTACGGAATAACTCTTACAAACGATAGTGCAGGGGCTGATGACACATCGGAAGGTGGATCAATTACACTAACCGGAACAGAAAATCATGGAAGCACTGAACTTGCTATTATCAACTCATCATCACCAAATCAGATAGAACTTGTGGCTGGTGAGAAGTACATATTAAGCGGTACCGGTGTTAGTGATCTTGCATTTGTACTTTCGTATAATGGAACCACAATTGCAAGAGCTTCAAGTACAGATGTTACATTTACTGCATCTAGTACGGGGAATGCGACACTAGGGTTGTTTATAGGTAGTGGTGTTTCTTATGACAACGGCATAACATTATATCCTATGCTAAGAAAAGCAAGCATAGAAGAAAATACATATATGCCGTATGTAATGACAAACAAATCGCTTACTAAGGCTGCACGAAACATACCTTGGTATGCCACAAGTACAACGGCACAGTCAACGACAACTAAGACAGCTACATGCCTTCTCGATGGGTTCTCGCTTGTCAAAGGGGCAAAAGTAGTCGTTAAATTTACATATACCAACACAGCAACAGCGCCTAGCTTAAATGTAAATGGAACGGGTGCTAAAACAATAAAGGCATACGGTTCAACCGCACCAAGCTTATGGTGGCTTGCCGGTGATGTAGTAGAATTTACTTTTGATGGTACATACTGGATGATGCAGCCGACACAAGGACAGGTTGCTCAGTTAAATTCAGCTTTAATGTCGTATGATTATGAATTATTAGGCACTAAGTCAGATGGAACATCTATAGCTATTGATGCATCAAAATATGAGGAATTTATTGTGGTTGTATATCCTCATGGTGCATTAGGATATATTGTAACAATTCCGGCTATATTACTATCGACAACACAAACAAGCTTAGGAGCAGGTTCATCTAGTAGCTCACAATACGGTGCTGAGGTAGGTATTCATGCATCAACTACGTTTCTTAATGTATATTCATGCATGGTTAATGGTTCAACGGTTTCTTTTTCAGCAAAATTTTATGGCAAAAAGAAAATACTTTAAGTGGCTGAAATAAAATCCTATTTCTAGGACATTTAATTATGAATTAAATAAAGCTAATTTGCCGAGACTGTACATCGGCATAATATAAAAGGTACAGATTCAAATATTTCCGTTACTCGATATACGGCTAATAAAAGGTCGAGGGTCTAATATTTCGGGGTTTGTTATTAATTAACAGACCCCATTTATGGAAAATTATATGATTTACTGTTTTAAATATGAATTTAAAAAAGTAAATCTAAAGAAAAATTTATAAATTTTAGGGCATCCAAAATGGTGCTCTTTTTAATTAAAGGAGGAAATCTATGAAATATAATGTAATGTCGTTCATCACGAATACTAAAAATGAGTATTCCGCTAAAGTTGTGGCTACTTTTGACAATTTCAAGGGTTCGAGAGTCAAATATCATGCAACTGCTCAGACTTTAAACAATGCCACAGACGTGCTTGTGGGAGTTGTTAAAATCGTGGATGAGTTCGGAAATGATATCCAGGGATTTAGAGAAGTTATAGACAACACACCTGAACCGGAAACAGAGCCGGAGCAGACTGAAACAGAAAACACAACGGAATAATAGAAGGGGGATAAGGGTATGAACAAGAATATGATATGTAGTGCAATTGGAATAATAGGAGCTGCTATCGCTGAGTTCCTGGGAGGATGGGACAGTGCAGTGATTACATTAATAATCTTCATGGCAGTTGATTATGTAAGTGGTTTAGTAGTTGCCGGTGTTTTTCAGAAAAGCCCGAAGTCACAGAATGGGGGACTTGAAAGCAAGGCAGGATTTAAGGGCCTTTGCCGTAAATGTATGACGTTAATATTCGTTATGGTTGCGCACAGACTTGACCTTATGCTTGGAACTGATTATTTAAGAAATGCCGTTATAATCGGCTTCTGTGCTAATGAGCTTGTATCTATCTTGGAGAATGCCGGAACTATGGGATTACCACTTCCCGAACCTATTATTAACGCGGTGGACGTACTTAAGAGCAAGAAAGAGGTAAAATAAGGGGGCTTATATGGCTACTACTGAACAGGCAAAAACATTCATATTTGAGATTGCGCCCTTAGTGCAGAAATACGCAAAGCAGTACGGCTATTCCGTTGCTAGTCCGATAATTGCACAGGCTTGCATTGAGTCAAATTACGGACTTTCCAAGCTATCCGCTAATTATCACAATTACTTTGGTATGAAGTGCGGAAGCTCTTGGAAGGGTAAATCTGTTAATATGCAGACCAAAGAGGAGTATTCTAAGGGTACATTGTCCACGATCCGCGACAACTTCCGCGTATTTGATTCTGTTGAGGAAGGGATAAAAGGGTACTTTGATTTTATATCCGCTAAGAGATATGCAAACCTCAAGACCGCCACAACTCCGCAGCAGTACTTGG
>Ga0326513_10001872_pt1 | contig 15830 bp, 24 predicted proteins | sample 2_2465_0518_D_FD_203654 | JGI IMG/M metagenome (GOLD analysis project Ga0326513, IMG submission 203654) | Bovine rumen microbial communities from UC Davis, California, United States - 2_2465_0518 | ecosystem: Host-associated > Mammals > Digestive system > Stomach > Rumen | place: USA... | reverse complement strand
TGAAAAAGGCACAGGCAGCAGTTGCCGAGGGTGCTGGAAAAGAAATCGAAAAACAGGAGGAAAGAAAAATGGCACTTACATTCGAAGAGGTAAGAAGTTCAGAGCAGTATGTAAACGCATACGCAGAGTATATCAAGTCAGGAGATGACAAGGAAGTTCGTTCCGTGCTCACAGAGCTCGGTGTTGGCGCTAGCGATCCCACATCTGGTGTTGCTGTTCCTACATCTGTTGAGGACAGAATCAGAACAGCATGGGATAATGATGCAATCCTTTCAAGAGTAAAGAGATCAAACGTTAAGGGCATCCTTAAAGTTGGTTTTGAGCTTTCAGCTACTCCTGCATCTGTTCACGCTGAGGGCGCTGCTGCTCCAGATCCTGAGACACTTAATCTTGGTATTGTTTCACTTGTTCCTGAAACACTCAAGAAGTGGATCACAATTTCTGATGAGGCATTTGACCTCAGAGGTCAGGCATTCCTTGATTACATCATGGATGAAATCGAGTACAGAATCATCAAGCTCGCTGCTGATACAGTAGTTGCTGACATCACATCAGCTCCTACAACAGCAACAAAGACAGCTGCTTCTGTTGCTCATGTCGAGACAACAGGTATTGCTGACATTGTAAACGCAATCGCTGCTCTTTCAGATGAGGCTCAGAATCCTGTAATCATCATGAACAAGCAGTCTTACGCATACTACAAGGGCCTTGCAATGGCTGCTGGTTATGCAGTAGATCCTTTTGATGGTCTTGAGGTACTGTTCAACAACACCCTTGACGCTGCAACAGCAACTCCTGCAAGTGGAGTAGTAAATAAGATTGCAATCGTTGGCGATCTCCAGGGTGAGAGCGTAAACTTCACAAATGGCTATGAGCCTACAATCAAGGTTGATGACCTTTCACTTGCTGAGAGTGATCTCATCAAGGTTGTTGGCAGACTTCCTATGGGCCATGGTGTAACCGCTTGTGGAAGATTTGCAGTAATCACAAAGACAGGCGCTTGATCAGTGAGGTGAGCTTATGAAGATAAAGCTGTTAATGGACCAGCGTGTTATCTTTGCAAAAGGCTCAGAGATAGAAGTTGACGAGAGGGAGGCTGAGAGGCTTCTCTCTCTTGGCTTTGCTGAGAAAGTAGCAGAGAAAAAGGCTGTCGTTGAAACCAAGGCTGAAAAGCCAAAGAAGAAAAAAGAGGACTAAATCATGCTTGAGAAAGTAAAACTTGCGCTCAGAATAACAACAGATGCTTTTGATTCAGAGCTCAACGATCTGATTGATGCTGCTCAGATGGATCTTGGCATTGCTGGTGTCGTTATTCCTGATGAGATAGATGCAATTGTTTCCAGAGCGATAACTACATATTGCAAACTCAACTTTGGTGAGCCTGATGACTATGACAGGTTAAAGAGAAGTTATGACGAGCAAAAGGCACAGCTTTCAATGGCAACAGGGTACACAGTATGGATAGATCAGACGTAATCAATCTAATAAGTGAATCACGGACACAAGACGATTATGGTCGTTGGATTGCCACAAAGACATCTAAACAGGTTATGTGCCAAGTGGATAGCATAACAAGGGCAGAGTTCTTTGAGGGTGGTCGCAATGGTTTGAATCCTGAGTTCAAGTTCACAATGTTTTTCGGTGATTACTCTGGAGAATCCATTGTTGAGTACCAAGGCAAAACATATGCCGTGTATCGTACTTATTTAAGACGTACAGACATTATAGAGCTATATGTTGAGCGCAAAGGTGGAACAAACACTTGAGGTTGATTTATGGCAGTAGTAAGCAGTTCACGATTCAATTTAAAAGAGGGTATTGAAAGCGCAATAAACAAGTACCTTGAAGATTATAGTGAAGAGGTCATTCAGGTGACGGAAAAGATTGTTGCTGATGTGGCAAAGGATTCCGTTAATAAGTTGAAGGCTGAATCACCAAAGAGAGAGGGAAAATCAAAACATCAATACTCAAAAGGATGGACTTACAAGCTAGATAAAGGAAGATTGCGCACAGGTGCTGTGATTTATGGTAAAAAAGGCACTTACAATCTTGCACATCTGCTTGAATATGGTCATGTCCTAAGGAATGGTGGTCGAACAGTTGGTGAAGCATCAGCAAGGCCACACATCCATAAGGTTGAGCAGTGGGCTATAAAAGAGTTTGAACAACGGCTCAAAAGGGAGTTAGGAGGCTGAAAATGACATACAAACAAATAGCATCTATGGTAAGCAGTATCGGACTTCCATATGCCTATTATCAATTTCCTGAGGGAACAGCACAAGCGCCACCATTCGTGGTGTTTTTTTATGCTGATACTGATGATGTGTTTGCTGATGATACCAATTATCAGAGAATCGCAACACTCAACATAGAGCTTTATACAGATGAAAAGGATTTTTCAACGGAATCCACTGTTGAACAGATCCTAACCAACAACAATCTCACATACTACAAGGAAGAAAATTACATTGATTCCGAGCAGATGTGGCAAATAGCTTACGAAATGGAGGTAATTATCAATGAGTAATAAAGTTAAGTATGGCCTCAAAAATGTCTATTATGCTGTTGCAACAATAGACGCAGCAACAAACACTGCAACCTATTCAACTCCTGTTGCATGGCCTGGTGCTGTTAATCTCTCACTTGATGCTGAGGGTGAAACAACCAAGTTCCGTGCTGACAACGTAGATTATTGGGTTGGTCAGTCAAACAATGGATATTCAGGAGATTTTGAGAGTGCTCTTATCCCTGATTCATTCAGGACTGACGTGCTTGGTGACATTAAGGACACCAATGATGTAATCGTTGAGAATGCTGGAGCACCAACAAAGGCATTCGCTCTCCTGTTCCAGTTCGAGGGAGATGCAAACGCAACAAGACATGTGCTTTATAACTGCACAGCAACAAGACCATCTGTTTCAGGTGCAACCACTGAGGAAGAGATCGAGCCTCAGACAGAGACACTTGAGCTCACAGCAGTTGCAATCCATAATACAGACCTCGACAAGGACATTGTTAAGGCTAGATGCAACGAGGGTGATACACCTTATGCAACATGGTTTTCAGCAGTTTATGAGCCAACAGTAACACCATGATTTTAGGAGGGAGCTAAATGTTCAAAGAAGTAAAAATAGGCAATATTACTGTTCCAATGTTAGCCAATGGAGCAACACCACTCAGATACAAAATGATTTTCCACAAGGATCTGATTTCAGAGTTTCAGGATGCCACGGAGAATGCTGAAAAAGCTATGGAGAGTTTGCCAGAGCTTGCATTCATCATGGCAAAGGCTGCTGAGGCTAAAGAGGGCAAAGCAGACCTGAACATGCTCAATCAGGATATGTTTGTTGAATGGCTTGAGCAGTTTGATCCTATGGATATTCCAATGGCATCTGATGAGATCGTGGGGCTTTACACAGGCAACATGGAAACATCCTCAGAGCCTAAAAAAAAAGAAAAGAAGAACTGAAAGAGAAGTAAACACACCTCTCTATGTGCTCAGGTGCATCCAAGCTGGACTGAAACTGTCTGACTTGGATGTACTTGATTATGGCTTTGTTTCGGACATGCTAACAGAGCTAGACAATGATAGTTATAAGTATAAAGATGTGGCATCACAAGCCGATTTTGATAGATTTTGACGAGGGTTGACTATGGCAGCAAGAATCAAAGGAATAACGATTGAAATAAATGGTGATTCCACCAAACTGACAAAGGCATTGGCTGATGTTGACCATGCTCTAAAAACAACTCAATCCAATCTGAGAGATTTGAACAGAGCCCTCAAACTTGATCCAGGCAACTCAGCACTTCTCAAAGATAAACAGGTTGAGCTTGCAAATGCCATAGATGCCACAAAAGAGAAGTTAGAAAAGGAAAAAGAAGCCCTTGAGCAGATGAAAAACACTCAGGGCTTTGATGCAAATAGTGAGGCTGCAAGGAATCTGCAAACACAGATTGACCTTGACACAGCAGCTTTGAAAGAGCTTGAGGCTCAGGCAAGACAATCCGCTTCTGTTCTTGGAACACAGATGCAAGTTGCAGGGCAGAAAATACAGGAAGTCGGAGAAAAAATCAAAGGTGTTGGCGATAAGTTGGCTGGCGTTGGTCGGACAATGACAAACTATGTCACAGGGCCAATTGTTGGAGCTTTTGGAGCATCGGTCAAAGGTGCAATGGACTGGGAATCTGCTTTCAATGGAGTAAGAAAGACTGTTGATGCCTCATCTGAGGAATATGACCAGCTGGCAGAGAACATCAAGAAAATGTCCACGGAGACTGCAAGCTCAAGAGAAGAAATTGCAAGAGTTATGGCGGTTTCTGGGCAGCTTGGCATCAGAGGTGTTGACAATCTGACTAAATTCACAAAAACAATGGTGGATTTGGATGTGGCAACAGACCTTTCAGCAGAAGAGGCAGCAGTCGCAATTGCAAGGCTGTTAAACATCACAGGAGAGAGCACGTCAAATATTGACCGAATAGGCGCAGCTGTTGTTGACCTTGGAAATAACTTTGCAACAACAGAACCTGAGATAGTTGCAATGTCAACAAGGCTTGCATCAGCTGGAACAATTGCTGGTCTCAGCACAACGGACATTTTAGCGCTTGCAACAGCCATGAGTTCTGTAGGAATTGAGGCTGAGGCTGGTGGAACTGCCATGTCTCAAACACTCAAGACCATCAATTCTGAGTTTTATGCTTTCAGGGATGGAGAGACAGAAGGCCTTGAGGTCATTGCAGATGTTGCTGGAATGTCAGCAGAGGCTTTCGCTGATGCCTGGGAAGGTGATCCTATAAGAGCAATCGAGGCCTTTATCACTGGACTTTCAAGAGTCAAGGATGAGGGAGACAATGTCTTTGCTGTCCTTGGTGAAATGGGCATGACCGGAATCAGGCAGACAAATATGATCCAATCTCTTGCTCTTGCCTCAGATATGCTTGGAGATGCAATCACCACATCATCTAAAGCTTTTGGAGAAAATACAGCACTAAGCGATGAAGCAGCGGTGAGGTATGAAGAATTATCTGTTAAGATTCATCAGGTAAAAGAGAACCTTAAAAATGTGTCTGATGATATAGCAAGAATTGTCATTCCATACATTGTAAAATTTTTGGAAAAGATCAATGTTTTGATTGCAAGATGGCAGTCTTTAGATGACGAACAGAAGAAGGCAATAGTGAAGTTTGCAGCCATAGCAGCAGCTGTGGGCCCGGTTCTTTTGGTTGTTGGAAAGCTCATTTCAGTGGTTGGAGGTGCTGTTTCTGTTGTTGGAAAGATTGTCTCCGGAACAGGAACACTTATTTCAAGCCTTGGGGGTCTTAAGGGAGTTCTTGCAGCCTTGACAGGTCCTATTGGAATAGTAGTTGCAGCCATTGCAGCACTTGCCGCTGGCTTTGCATATCTTTACACCACGAATGAAGAATTTAGAGCAAGCATTCAGCAAGTAATCACCACATTGCAGACTAACTTGGCAGGAGCTTTTGAGAGAATAAAGCCAGCACTTGCATCACTCAAAGAGGCTTTTGATGGATTGATGACAGCCCTTGCTCCTGTCTTTGAACTGATATTCAGATTTATTGCAGGAATAGTAAGCGGAATCGCAGCCGCAGCAGCACCAATCATTGAGACTGTAACAAATATTATTCAATTCATCACCAATATACTTAAAGCATTTATGGCACTGTTCCAAGGTGATTTTGAGGGATTTTTCAGTTATCTCTATGATGCTTTCAACAATTGGGTGATGGGAATGCTGAGCTTTATTGAATCATTTATTCAGTTTGTACTTGGATTCTTTAATGCTTTTGGTCTCAATTTGCAAGCATCATTTACAACAATGTGGGCCAATGTAAAGAACACAGTCAGTGAGGCGCTGGCATTCTTAAAACTAGCCATCACAACCACATGGAATTATATCAAGACTTGGCTGAGCACCACGCTCACAAATATCAAGACCAAGTTCGAGGAAGTATTCGACAAGATCAAGACAGCCATCACGGAGAGAATTGAAGGTGCTAAAAATGCCATTGTTGAGGGCATGGAAGCTGCTGCCGATTACATAAAGTCATTGCCTCAGAAGTTCTATGATTGGGGCAAAGATATGGTGCAGAATCTCATTGATGGCATACAGGCAAAGATTGATGCTCTAAGAGCTAAGATCTCAGAGCTTGCAGGAATGATTTCAAGCTATATTCATTTCTCTGAGCCAGATGTTGGTCCTTTGAGTAACTTCCATACATACATGCCTGATATGATTGATGAACTTGTAAATGGTATCAATCAGGGCATTCCACAGGTGGCACAGGCCATGAACGGACTTGCGCAGAACATGGTGCCACAGGTGAACAGTCAGGGCATGGCTAATAATTCAACGAACACATTCAATATCAATGTTTATGGTGCTCAAGGTCAGAATGTGAGTGAGCTTGCAGATGTAATTGAGCAGAGGATAACAGAAAATGTTATGAGGAGAGGGGTTGCATTCGGATGAGGCATTATCTGACATTCAATGGAAGAAGTACACATGAATTTGGGATATTCATTTCAGGCGAAAGCACCTATTCCGCTCCTGAAAGAAATGTATTATCACAGGAGGTTGCTGGTCGAAACGGTAGCCTCCTTATTGATATGGGGAATTTCAAGAACATTTCCGTCAAATATCCGTCCTATATTGTTGAGGATTTGCCATCAAGAATAAGAGATTTCCTAAATTATGCAGGATCATTGATTGGTTATCAGAGGCTTGAAGATACATACCATCCATATGAGTTTAGGATGGCACGTTTCAAGACCAATCCGAGCATTGACACTGCTGGCTATATGAACAGATCAGGGAAGTTTACACTTGATTTTGATTGTAAGCCTCAGAGATTTTTGAAGAGTGGAGAAGAGGCAGTTGAGTTATCTGCTGCTGGAATTATCTTGAATCGCACTAATTTTCCATCTAAGCCATTCATCAAGGTATATGGAACAGGAACAGGATCCGTTGGTGTCGGATCTGAAACAATTTCCATCACCAATCTGAATGGGTACATGGATATTGATTGTGAGATCATGGATGCCTACAAAGGAGCTGTTAATTGCAATAGTTATGTTTCATTCACTGATGACATTGTTTTGCATCCAGGAGATAACAACATCTCTTTTAATGGTGGCATAACAAGCATTGAAATCACACCGAGGTGGTATATCATATGATTCCTGTTTTATATGAAGGAACTGAAACTGCATTCACATCAAACGGCTTGGGTAGGTTATCTGATGCCATCTCTTGCAAGGTCGTGGAAGAGAGAAACGCCACTTATGAGCTTGAAATGACATATCCTATTAGTGGAATCCATTTTCAGGACATTCAAGAGGGCAGAATAATTCTTGCACAGCCTCATGATGGTGGATTGACCGAGCCTTTTGAGATTTATCGTATTGAGAAACCTTTGAATGGTATCTGCACAATAAAGGCTGAACACATCTCATATCGCTTGAGTGACATTGTTGTGATGCCTTTTAGTGCTGGAACATTGCAAGAGACATTCTCAAGCATTCCAGCTTATTCAGCAACAACCAATCCATTCAACTTTACAACAGATATAGTCAGCACTGTTGATTATTCCATTGACACACCAATGTCCGTGAGAGGAATGCTAGGCGGTCAGGGTGGCTCAATCCTTGATGTATATGGTCAGGGCGATTATGAGTTTTCAAGATGGGATGTCATTCTGCATCAAGATCGTGGTGCTGATAATGGTGTCACGCTCCGTTATGGGAAAAATATCACTGATATAAAGAACGTCATTGATATGACCAATGTTTATACAGGCATTGTTCCTTATTGGACGGATGGAGAGAACACTGTTGTCCTTCCGGAAAAGGTTGTACTGTCATCACACACAAGTGATTTTCCATTTTATATCATCAAGCCTGTTGACTTCTCAAGTGAATATGAAGAACAGCCCACAGTTGCACAGCTAAGAGCAAAAGCGGAAAGCTATGTTGCAAGAAATGAGGGTTGGAAGTTAAAGAATAACATCACAGTATCTTTTGTGGCACTCTGGAACACTGAGGAATACAAACACATTGCAGCGCTTGAGAGAGTTCAGATGTGTGATGTGGTGCATGTGAAATATGCTCCTTTGGGGATAGATTTCAGTACCAAGGTAGTGAAAACGGACTATGATGTGCTCCGTGAAAGGTATAACTCCATAACTCTTGGAGATACTTATTATTCATTAAACAGCTATTTTGATGAAGAGATAACGACATCTGAGGAACAGCAAACCACACACATGCAAAAGGCCATTGCCAGAGCTACAAAGCTGATTCAGGGTGGTCTTGGTGGTCATGTGGTGTTTAATGTCAATGCAGATGGTGAGCCTCAAGAGATCCTGATTATGGATACGGATGACATAACCACAGCGGTGAACGTCATCAGAATGAATCTTGGTGGCATTGGTTTTTCTCACAATGGTTATAATGGACCATTCACAACAGCATGGACCATTGACGGTCATTTTGTAGCTAATTTCATTGATACAGGAACGCTCAACGCTGACATCATCAAAGCAGGGGTGCTCCAAGATGAAAACGCAAACACGACTTTCAATCTTGTGACAGGTGCGCTCACTTCCAAGAATCTGACCATTGATTCTACTTATTTCAAGCTGAACAATACAGGTCAAATTACTTCCATCACAGCAGATGGCAGAAAACTTGTCATGAATATGGGTAGAATCACAGGTTACAAGACAGACGGAACACAATCCGCTGCTCTTGAGATTGGTGATGGCTATTTCAATATTATTGGAAAACTAGCCTTGAATGGTGTCGTTGGTGTTAGTGGAAGTACAAGTTTTGTGAAATCATTAACCACAGAGGAATATGAGATAGGAACTCAAGAACTGAAAACTGTTTATGAGCCAACAAGTGTTACTTTATCAGGTGGCTCAGTTTCATTGACAGGATGCACAACACAACAGTCATCAGTTTATGTAACAGGTAGTTGGTATATTGATGGAAATATTAAAACAGTGTCAGGAACGTTAACACTTCCAACATTGTCACTTACTGGCACTCCAACTTTCACAGTTCCAACGGCTACATTAAACAACTCACCTAAAACATTTTATGAATTTTCGCCTAGGTATAGCTCTTCTGGAGTAGTAAAAGCATTAAAAACAGTTTCAGCAAACACAGGATCAATCAACTCCGCTGATGGACTTATTCAATCAATAACATAATTGAGGGAGAGAAGAGAATGGATGCAAATGTTCCAATGACAATCGTATGCTCAAAGGCAACAGAGGACATCAAAAATCTACTTGAAGAAGTAATGAAAGAGCACAATCTTCCAGCTGATTTGATGTGCATGATCCTGAGAGATGCAAGCTCATATTTTGAGCGTATGAGGGCAAACGACTACACCAATGCAATAATTCAGCAAACCGCAGTAATTGAAGAGCTGAAAAAAGAAAATGAGGCACTGAAAAAAGCAAGTCAAATATTTAATGATTTGGAGGGGTCAAATGATAACACAAACACTTAAATTAAACCTCATTCCAGGACAAGTGCTGCCGAGGGTCAATGTCAGTCAGTATGATGCTGGAACACGAACGCTTCAGATGCTCTTGTATAACGGAGATCAGGCATTCAATATCTCAAACGGAATGAGCGGATTTGTTCAGGGCACTAAGCCAGATCGGACAGGTTTTCAATATCCTGCAACAGTCACACAAGGTTCAAATGTCGTGACATTGGTTATCACTCAGCAGATGACAGCGGTAAGCGGTGAGGTCACATGTGAATTAGTTCTTGCTGATAATGATAACAGGATAGCAACAGTCAATTTCATTATCTATGTTGAGCCTGCTGCCCTTGTTGATGACACTGTGATTTCCGACACGGAATTACCATTGATTGAAGAGGCAGCAGAGCTTGCACAAAGAATTGACGGAATTGCTCAGCAAGTTTCAGATGATGCAGATAGAGCTGAAACCGCAGCGGACAATGCAGAGTTATGGGCTTCAAGAAGTCCATATATTGGTCAAAATGGCAATTGGTTTGTGTTTGACACCACCACGGAAGCTTATATTGACACTCAGATTTCCGCAACAGGCCCACAAGGTCAGACAGGCCCCACAGGTCCACAAGGCCCTCAGGGTGATGCTGCAACGATAACAGTCGGAACAGTCACAACTCTTCCTGCTGGATCACAGGCAACAGTCACAAACTCTGGAACATCTGAGGCCGCAGTTTTCAACTTTGGAATCCCTAAAGGTCAGGACGGCACAGGCGCTGGGGATATGGCAAAGGCTGATTATGATGCTAATGGAGCTGTTGAGACTGCTGGTGGCATTGCTAGTTATGTGAGTGGTGCAATCAGTGGGAAAGCCAACACAGCAGACCTTGGAACGGCTGCATATAAGGACAGCACCAACGCAGTAACTAGCGGAAGTACAGACCTAGTAGAGAGTGGAGCAGTTTATACAGCTATAAAAGACAAAGTTCTTTATTTCACAGGGGTAGCGTGTGCAGCAACTACAGGAAACTTCACAAGCTATTCCAATTCAGCAATCACAGCAGATCATGTTGTTTCTGAGTGTGTTTTTGCAAATCCTAGTGCAATTACAACAGATGTAACATGGACTACTGCAAGCGGTAGTGTAACTTTAAACGGAACATGTGCAAGTGCAACAACAGTAAGTTTGGTACTTGTCAAAAAAGATAACTAAGGAGGACTAAAGAATGGCAGCAGTTTATTCAGAAAAATGGTTTTTGTCACAGGCTAAGAGAAACAGCGAAACAGGAGAGTACACAAAGGGAGTTGTAGTTCATAACTCAAAAAATGATGCGCTCAACGGATTCCACGCTTATTTTGGTGCTTATGGCTACGGAAAAGATAAGACTTGTGATTATGTGGCTTGTTTCGTATCTGATATGGCAGGAGCAATTATCAAGTCAGAGGTAGATGACAGGATCGAGAGACCCGAACCTGAAGAAAGCGAGGGCTAAGATATGATGAATGCTAGGAAAATCGGGGGGGGTACTGCATTGTACCGTCCTCTATCAAAAGAGAAAGGAGGCAAGGCGCTAAAGTTCTTGTTTCCTTTAAGACTTCCGAAAGGGGGTCTGAGGTGGAATAACACTTCCGAGATAGGGGGTGTTATAAATGGCTAGTGGAGCGATTAAGAAAAACTATGTAGCTGATATTCTTAATTTAATTACAGAAGAATCTATTAGTACAAGCGGTTTGGGCTTTGATGGGACGCAAAAAGAATCGTCTTTAAACATTACATTAAAAAACGGCTATACGCCATATATCATTGCGGTTCGTCCAAACGCATACAATAGTAGTAATTATCTTCATTTCCACGGACAACCAAACTCTAGTACAGGAAAATTTTATTTTATACACAACCTTACTAGCAATTGTGTTACCGTGACAGTAGATGTTATGTGGATACCCACACCTTAATAGCCATTCCACCGAGATTATATGGCAACAGGAACAATAAAAAGTAATAGTGAAGATATATCATCATCAATTACGGCAAAGAATGGTGCGACAATAACATCAGCATTACGTTATGGGAGAGTAATTAATATTATCGGAACAATACCCGCAAATATGCCATCAGGAACGCAAGTATTTACCATGAGCGACTATGCACCATCTCACACTGTCTCCGCAATAACGACTCGAAGTGATGTGCGCGGAGTAATATCGCTTACAAATTCAGGTGTGTGTAGTTACATCACTAATCAAACGTATGCTTATGCTCAGAATTTCCAAATAATGTATATCGCATAACTATTACTCAGTGCCTATATAACATATGGCTAGTGGAAGAATAAAAGAAGAAAGCAACGCATATATTGGCAATCCCATAATTGTAACTGTTACGGCAAATAAAGCGGGATGGACTGAACTTAATAATATCGATAATTTTATACCTAATCCGCCAATAAAAAGCGGCTATAGTTTAGTGGGCTTTTTGTGTCGTAGTAGTACATATAAAATTGTCAGCCCTTATGCAAAAGAATCGGCAGAACATTGGGAAATACACTTTTACGCAAATGACGCAATTGAAAGTAGGAGGGTACTTGCAACGCCAATTTATCAACGCGATTAAAAGCTTTAACAAAAACTACATTTTTAGGGCTATCGTCTATTGGCGGTAGTCCTTTTTATAGGAGACAAGTTATGAGAAATTCAACAATCTTATCAGGAATTTTAGGAGCAATTGGAGCAGCATTTTCGACAGCATTTGGAGGTTTGACAACAGGGATGCAGACATTACTTATTTTCATGGGGATTGATTACTTGACAGGACTAATCGTGGCAGGAGTTTTCAAGAAGAGCACAAAGTCAGAGAGTGGTGCGCTTGAAAGTAGAGCAGGCTGGAAAGGGTTGTGTCGTAAGGGTATGACACTTCTTTTTGTTCTCATAGCTTATCGCCTTGATTTAATGATCGGAACTAATTACATCCGTGATGCTGTTGTTATCACATTCGCCATCAACGAGGTGTTATCTATTGCGGAGAATGCGGCCCTCATGGGTTTACCTCTTCCAGCAGTTATTGTTAAGGCTCTGGATGTCCTTAAACAAAAAGCCTCATTTGAGGAGGGAAAGTAATGCCATCAAGCGCACAGCAAAAAGAGTTTATCAATGAAATTGGTTATATTATTCAGGAAGAGGCTAAGGCTAGAGGCTACAAGGTTTGCTCTCCGATAATCGCACAGGCTTGCTTGGAATCCAATTACGGAGTGAGCCTGTTGTCAGCTCGTTGGCACAATTACTTTGGTCTAAAATGCGGCTCAGCATGGAAAGGGGCATCTGTAAACCTTTCCACCAAGGAAGAATACACGCAAGGACAGTTGACAACCATCAGAGATAACTTCCGAGCTTATTCATCCATGGAAGAGGGTGTCAAAGGGTATTTTGATTTTGTTTCCACTAAGCGTTATTCCAACTTAAAGAATGCAACCACTCCAAAAGCATATCTTGAGTACATCAAAGCAGATGGCTATGCAACAGCAAGCAGCTATGTCAACAGCAATCTGAATGTAATCAGCCGACACGATCTGGAGCGGTTTGATTGGAACACAGAGCCTGTTGGAAATCCGTACACACTCTCCAAGGTTGTCCTCAGGATCACTTGCAAGGGTGAATCTGTTAAATGGTTACAGTATGAACTAAACAAACACGGAGCCAATCTGACCATTGATGGAATATTTGGTAATCAGACCAAGCTTGCAGTTCTGTTATTCCAAAAAGATAACGGACTTGTTCAGGATGGAGTTGTCGGATCCAAGACGATAGAAAAGTTGAAATAATTCACACAATTGCCTCTACTCTTTGCGGAGTAGGGGCTCTTTTTTTATGCCATCACAATATCTTGAAAATTTATACCAAAAATAGTTGACTCAATACCATATCTATATTACAATGTATTACTAGGGGAGGAGGTAAAAGAACTGTATGAAAGTATTATCAATCCGAATTGACGAAGAAACACATGATGCTCTCAAATTTCTGATTGACCAGGAATCCGCTTACAGATTGCGGAAAGTATCAACATCTGAGTACTTGCGTTATCTCATTACAAAGGAGTCATTGCATTTTGCTTTTAAAAAACAACAAAAAGACAGCTAAACAATTCTGACAATTCTGTATTACAAAAATTAAGTGCCGATAAAATATAGGGAAAACAACTATTCGTAAAACTGACGTTAAACAAAGAATACATTTTAACTGTTTATAAATAGTTCATTTAATATTTCCCTTTCCTTAATTTTTATCGGTTCAGAAATGAGAGGACAAAATGATAAAAAGTTGGGGGAGGGGATTTCTTTTTGCGCTGTGTTTTCTATCACAGCCAATCACAGCTCAAGCTAATTCATTGAGCTACATTCCAACAGAAGAGACTACAGGGATTCCTGAAGAGATCTACCAAAACGCAAATATCATTGGCAATGAGTTCAACATCTGTCCTGAGCTTTTGATGGCCTTGGCTGAGAGGGAAAGTTGTTTCCAGGCTGATGCTGAAAATGGAGCTTGTAAAGGTTTGATGCAGGTCAATGCGAAAACTCACAGCCAACGATTTGAGGATGCTGGTTGGACTTCAAGCGAGTGGGATGATGCTTACAAGAATATGTATGTTGCTGCATCTTATCTCTCCGATCTGTTCGACAAGTATGAGGATGTAGGGATTGTTCTTGGTGTTTACCATGGAGAATCCAAGGCAGTAGAAAAGGGCATGAGCGGAAATCTCAGCTCTTACACAACCAAGATTCTTGAACGCTCAGAAGAGCTTGAAAGAATACACCAAAAATAATAGGCCATGCTGCGAACATGACCTAAAGGGATGGAAACAACCTTGTCGATTGGGGTGTATCTCCATCTCCAATTATAACACATGAAAGGAGATTTTAAAAAATGTTTGACGTAAACGACACACAGACAATCAGAGCAAAAGCGGCACTTGACCTGTTGAGGCTTAAAGCTGGCAGACAGATGTGTGAGGGGAAAACCACTTGCATACTTGATGAGAATGACATTCAGGAGATCCTGTTCGTGGCAGGGATTCCTCTGGAAGAGAAAAAAGAGAAGGAATTGGAGGTTATCAGATGAGTAGTTTATACGAATTGACAGGTGAGTTCCATGCTCTCTATGAGCTGGCAACAAGTGAGGAAGATCAGCAGGCATTTCTTGACACTTTGGAAGGCCTAAAGGGTGAGCTGGAGGCAAAGTCAGCAGGCTATGTTCATGTAATCAAACAGCTGACAATGGAGGCTGATGAGTGCGACAAGGTGATTGAGGCTTTTAAAGCTAAAAAGGCCACAAGAGAGAACAATGTTAAGCGCATGAAAGAGGCGCTCCTGAATGCCATGGATGCAGCAGGAATCGACAAGCTCACAGCTGGTGAGTACACATTGAAGATTGCCAACAATGGTGGTGTTCAGCCACTCAAGATTGATGGTGATGTTCCTGACAGTTTCACAAAAGTGATTGTTCAGCCTGACAACGACCTCATCCGCAAGGCACTCAATGAGGGGCAAGAGCTCGGCTTTGCACACCTTGAGCCCAGAGGCAGACACATAAACATCAAATAAGGAGGGAATCTGATGGCAAAAGTAATCGGAATTATGGGAGAATCAGGATCCGGCAAGACAACCTCCATGAGAGAACTTGATCCGGAATCCACATTCTATATTGATTGTGACAAGAAAGGACTGAGCTGGAAGGGATGGAAAAAGCAGTATTCCTATGAAAAGCTCAATTACATGGCTACGGATCAGATTTCCACTGTTAATCAGATACTTGAGAAAATCAACTCTCAGGACAACATGAAACACATTAAGGTTGTTGTCATTGATACTCTCAACGGACTGATGGTTGCTGATGAGGTCCGCAGAATGAAGGAAAAAGGATTTGATAAGTGGCAGGATCTTGCTCAATGTGTTTGGGAGCTCCTGGACAGTCTTTACACCTTCCGTGATGATCTGACAATCATTGTGGTTTGTCATTCACAGACACAAAAAGAGGATGATGGGTACACATTCACCAGGATCAAGACAAGCGGAAAGAAACTCGACAAGCTCAATGTTGAAAGCAAGCTCACAACAGTGCTGTATGCAGTTGCTAAAGATGGAGAGTATGTGTTCCAGACCAAGGCAAAGAACAGCACAGCAAAGACACCAATGGGAGCCTTTGACGCAGACGAGATACCAAACAACATTGTGGATGTACTGAAAGCGCTGGAGGAATACTGATGTTTAAACCATTCGCATATATCTATGAGATAGCGCCAATCGACTTTTGGGATAACTGTTT
>Ga0326513_10001870_pt1 | contig 15835 bp, 16 predicted proteins | sample 2_2465_0518_D_FD_203654 | JGI IMG/M metagenome (GOLD analysis project Ga0326513, IMG submission 203654) | Bovine rumen microbial communities from UC Davis, California, United States - 2_2465_0518 | ecosystem: Host-associated > Mammals > Digestive system > Stomach > Rumen | place: USA... | reverse complement strand
ATCGACAACATGGGCTTCGATGGCGTACAGGTCGCAATGGATATCCACGATGCGATCACTGAAAACGGCCTGGACAGCGGCCTTCTTGCAGCAAGCTTCAAGAACAGCCAGCAGGTCCTTGAACTGATCAGATATGGCGTGAAGGCAGTTACCGTAGCGCCGGATGTCATTGACGGATTAGTAAAGAACCCGGCAATTGACGCAGCCATCGATCAGTTCACTAAGGATTTCCAGGGACTTGTCGGAGAAGGAAAGACCATGGCGGACTGCTGACAAGCTGGCTGCAAAAAATCGATAGAGCGGGTCGGATACAGCTTCCGACTCGCTTTTTGCAGGAATGAACGCAGTTGCAACCGCCGGTTGACAGATTGACAAAGACGGTTGGTGGCATGCTACTTCGGTCAAAAGTATACTCGGAGCAGATAAGCAAAGAGCGCAGACATGCGGTATACTTAGATCGTGGAGGTAGTAAGATGATTCTTGCAGACAAAATTATAGAAAACAGAAAGAAAAACGGTTGGTCGCAGGAAGAACTGGCGAACAGGCTGGGGGTATCCAGGCAGTCCGTGTCCAAATGGGAGAGCGCGCAGGCTGTGCCGGATCTCAAGAAGATCCTGCAGCTCGCGGAAGCTTTCGGAGTCACGACGGACTATTTAATAAAAGATGAAATCGAAGAGAAGCCGGAATTGGAACTTGCGCCGGTTGACAAAGGCCTCGAAGAGACGGTCAGAAGTGTTTCCATGGAGGAAGCGTCTTCCTTTTTGGAATATAATGAATCCTCATCGCGCCTGATCTCGACAGGCGTTATGGTCTGCATTTTGTCTCCTGTAGTCCTGATCCTTTTGGCAGGGCTTGCAGAACAGGGCCGGATCGCGATGGATGTAAGCGTGGCTGAAGCGGCCGGAACAGCACTCCTTCTGATCATGGTCGCCGCTGCAGTAGGCGTTTTCATCCGGGAAGGGATGCGCGGAAAGAAATACGAATATTTAGAGAGAATTGCGATCGATACAGATTATGGCGTGGACGGAATGGTGAAGGAGCGCCGGGACGCCTATGCGGAAACTCACAGCAGGCGGCTGATCATCGGAGTTATGCTCTGCATCGTTTCGGCAGTACCCATGCTGGGAGTCTATGCAGTCAAGTATAGCAATAACAGCGACCTTTTCCCGCTGCTTTGCACAGCGTTGCTGCTGGTCATGTGTGCCGTCGGCGTTAAGCTGATCGTGCTCACCTGTATCAGGCAGGGCGGTTATGACAGACTGCTGGAAGAAGGCGATTATACAAGACTCAACAAAGCGGCAGGGAAATACGACGGTGTGTATTGGGCGATCGCACTGGCCGTGTATCTGATCTGGAGTTTCACCACAATGCGCTGGGAGATCACCTGGATCGTCTGGCCGGTGGCCGGCGTCCTGTATGCCGCATTTCGGGAGATCATGAAAGCGGTTGTACGCGCCAAAGAATCAAAATAAACCGAATTTTCATCAGAAGGTCACCTGTTTTATGACCTCCAAAGGTATTAAGATGTCCAACTGTTGAGACCGGAGCGGATATGTAAGAGCCCGCCGGTCAAAACGAAACGCCCCGCAAGGGACGACAGCATTTTAAATATCAGGAGGTAAAAACAAATGAAATTTAAAAATATATTACTTGGAACCATGCTCACAATCGCAATTGCCTGCGGCGCAGTCGCAGCATATCCGGTGGCAGTTAATGCATCAGCTTTCTCTGATCTCACTGCTCAGAAGATGAACGAACAGGTCTTTGTCAAAACACAGAAGCTGGAGTACACTTCCGACGAGGGACAGAAACACAGCGTGGCAGTGTCTTCTAACAGCGATAACTCTTCAATGCTGATGTATTTTGACTTCTTCGGAGACAGCCAGCGCGCGGTTGTGCAGCGAGGCGAAGACGGTGAGTATGTTGTGAAGGAAGGCACATTCTCTGAAACTGACGCAGTTAAGGTTGCTGAGATCGCTTCCGCGAGCGGACAGTGGAGAGAAATGTAATCAGTCCATTCTATATTCAGACATGAAAAAGATCCCATGACACGTGTGAGAGCGGTCATGGGATCTTTTTTTGTAGTCTCAGTCTTCTCCGACAAGGTGAACCGTTGTATAAGTATGCCCTGTAGCCGGAAGGAATTTGTCAATCAAGTCCGCCATACGCAGCTTTAAGCTGCTCGTGCACACGCAGGGGTGGCAGCCGATATACTCATCCTTGAGGATATCCTCATCGATGAGGAGCGTGACGTTATGCTCTCTGTCGTTCATGAGGCCCATGATACTGACTGCGCCAGGTTCGATGTCCAGATACTGCAGCATGGAATCTTCCTCGGCAAAAGAGAGACGGGCGGAATTAATCTGTGAGGAGAGTTCCTTCGTCTTGAATTTTTTGTCCCCGGGCATCATGAGAAGATAGAATTTAGTCTTCTGACGATTACAGAGAAAGAGATTCTTGCACATCATTACTCCGAGCAAGGCGTCAATTTCGATACAGGCTTCCATATTGTCGGCGCGCTCGTGATCGGTGCGTTGATAGGGAATCTGCAGGTTATCAAGATAATCATAGGTCCGAGTTTCCCGGGGGAGACGTCCTTCAGTGTCTTGCGGTCTTCCGTCGTATAAAGTCATTTTTGCTGCCTTTCTAATTATCCTTGTGGTAATCTCTGATGTTGATTTGCCAACCAAGTATAACATAGGAAGCTTGGATTTTTGTGCTATTCTTATAGAAGATATTTGAAAGCGTAAAGGCAAAAGACAATCCGCAACTATAACAGAGGACGGGCAGCATGACCGAAATAGAAGTAATGAATAAAAAACAGCAGCGCAAGCTGGCAGTAGATAGGCGCCGCGCCCTGACGCAAGACGAAAGGGATGAGAAGAGCAGAGTGATCTGCGATATTTTGACGAGGCTTATAAAAGAGCCGCGGTACAGCGAGGTGAGAACTATTTTCTCCTACAGGGGGACCTGGGATGAAGTAAATGTCGACGCCTTTAATGATTGGGCCGAGGTACAGGGCTATCGCGTCGCCTATCCGATTTCCCTCCCTAAAGGCATAATGAAAGCGGCTGTACCGGCAGAGGAAAATGCCTGGCATCGCGCCGCCTATGGAATTCTTGAACCAGTCATGAAGAATTCGAAGATCCTTGAACCGAGGGATATTGACCTGATTATTGTACCCTGTGTCGCGTTCGACGAGCATGGCAATCGCTGCGGCCACGGAGCCGGCTATTATGACCGCTTTATGACATGCATGTCGCCGGAGTCTTTGATCATGGTGGCGTTTGAGGCGCAGAGATTAGAGAAACTCATTACGGAAGAGACCGACATTCCGGTCCCTACGATCGTGACAGAGACAGGTATTACCAGAATCTCTTGAATTCTATATGAAAACGGATCCCATGGCATGTTTGCCGTGGGATCCGTTTTTTCTTGTCAGGATTCAGGATTCCGGTTTTTCGTCCAACACTTCGTTGGGAATGCTCTTGTAATTCATGATCGCGTACAGAAGGCACATGATCATGTCGTCCATCGGACCAGGAGCGAGGTCGACCGGAGATATTACATAAGCGAGAAGCGCAATGAGCGCGATGATCTTCATTTTCTTATCCATTTTGATTCTCCTTTCAAGCGATCAGGTAATGCAGTCTCCCTTCTGCATTTCAACTTAATATACGTTTTGGAAAGGAGAGTTCAATAATGATCAGCAGCTTCAAATGTGATTTTTGTGTGTCTGATCCGGCTCAACAATTATGGGCATTCTATAAGGGTGCTCACATCTCCTTGAGCGTCACCATCTGATAAGCGTGGTAAGCAAGCTGCACAGGGAGAGGCAGGACTGTATCTGCTATTGTTTCGCCGAGGATGCGCATGCGGAGCTTGCGCTTAAGCTCAGGATCAAGTTTTCTCTTTCTCATTTCTTCGGCGCTGATTCTGGCGTTCTCTTCCTCTTTCTCAGCCATCATCTGCACGTTGTCAAAATTGAAACTGTTCAGGCAGCGAATGATCTCGCTGCGGTCTCCGGTGTAAGTGATGGCGCAGCCGGCGGAGGCCTTATAGACTGTCACTTCACTTACGCCGGGGGCATGGGAAAAGGCAAATTTGAGAATTTTCGCCTGTTCTTCGGACAGTTTGCGGGTGCCGATCCGAATGCGGATTCTATGTTTTGTCTCTGCCTCAATGTGATAATTCATGGATCCTCCTCGTAGTGCGGCAATATGTATGCTGTTTCATTGCCTCAGTAATTTCTCGACCTGCTCCGCAGTTGCTGTGTCGCACTCTGCGGTGATCTTTGTTCCCTCCGCGGTATAATCTGTCTGCAGGACAACGGCGCGCTCCATCAAAAAAGAGACGACGCTGCCCCTGTCGTACGGAATAAGAAAAGTCCGGATAGCCCGCTTGGCATGGAGAATATCAAAGATCGTCCTGCACAGGCACTCGATCGAACTGCTTTCCTTGGCGCAAAGGTAAAGATTAACATTGGTTATCCCGTCGACTGTCTGCTCTATTGCACCTTTGACGGGATGCGCAGCAGGCGGATCGCACAGATCAGCTTTGTTGTAGACAGTGATCATGGGAATATGTCCTGCGCCGATCTCACCAATGATCCTCTTTGTGACTTCGATATGCTTCCGGCAATGCGGGTCGGAACCGTCTACCACCTGAACGAGAAGATCTGCCTGTGTCACTTCCTCGAGAGTCGACTTAAAGGCTTCTACAAGAGAAGTGGGAAGCTTATGGATAAAACCGACTGTGTCGGACAGCAGGAATTCCTGCCCTCGGGACACAGTGATGCGCCTCACAGTTGTATCCAGGGTGGCAAAAAGCATATTCGCTTCAAAGACCTGCCGCTTATCCGGCTCACCTTCAGAAGGCATGTCGGATGAGTACTGAGCAAGCATTGAATTCATGATCGTAGATTTGCCGGCATTGGTATAGCCTACAAGGGATACAAGAGGGATTCCGGATCCCTGCCTCTTTTTGCGCTGCGTGGCGCGCTCACGGCTGACGCCTTTGAGTTCTTTGGTCAGCTCGCTGAGCCGGTGGTCGATCGTGCGGCGGTCGATCTCCAGCTGGGTCTCGCCTTCACCCTTGGCGGACATGGAACCCGAGGCACCGCCCTGGCGGTTCTGGGTCTCCCACATGCCGATCAGCCTGGGCTTTAAGTAGCGGAGCTTGGCGAGTTCCACCTGCAGACGCGCTTCCCTGGTCCTGGCCCTGCGCTCGAAGATCTCAAGGATCAGCGCTGTCCGGTCCATTACCGGCAGTTTCAGGATTTTCTGCAGATTTCGAATCTGGGAGGGAGACAGTGTGTCGTTGAAGATGACCCGCTCCGCACCGAACATTTCCGCACTGATACGGATCTCATCAGCTTTCCCGGCGCCCACATAGAGGCCGGTATTGATATGGGAGAGCGACTGTGTCACGGTATCCACAGGATTCATCTCACATGCCTTGGCAAGTTCAGCGAGTTCCTCCAGAGAATGCCGGAACTCATCTTCCGATATCGGCTTCTCCACATCTGTTTCGCGTACTCCCACCAGGATTACGGGCTCTCTGCCGTCTCCGTCATACGATTTCCAAATTTCATTTGCACCAAAAAAGGCTGCCATGCAGTAAAAACCTCCTCCGCTGTTTACTGTATGACAGTCATTATAACACGTTCCGATTCTGTTTTTTGCCTGATAATTCGTCGGAACAGGCAATTTGATAACGAACAGAACGGTTGGTATAATTGTAAAAGAATAAGCTGCGTAATAACAGGAACCTCACAAGGAGACAGCAATGGATAAAGATATTAATAAGAGTAATACAGAACAGACCACCGGTTTTTGCGGCGGCTGCCGCAGCAACTGCCCTCTCTCTGCCCCGAATTGTCCGACAGGCATGGAGAGAGCAGGCTGGAGCTCAGAAGAGATAGAGAAGGCGATGGCTGAGAGAGCAGTGCCCATCAAACGTCACAGCTGACTCAGCATCCGAACGGCTTTTGGCAGCGCGTCTTAATCTTCTACAAAGTCTTTGCGGTAAGGGTTAAAGATATCGAGCAGAACGCCCGCTTCCAGGCACACGCAGCCGTGGATGACGTCGTTTGTCTTGAGCATCGTGTCGCCTTTTCTTACGACATTCTTTACGCCGTCGATCTCGAATTCGAAAGCGCCGCTCGCCACATAGGTGATCTGTGTATGAGGGTGATGATGGAGGGATCCGACGGCGCCCTTCTCGAAGGTGTTCTCCACTACCATCAGATCATCCGAATAAGCCAGAACGCGGCGGGTAACTCCGCCTCCCATATCCTGCGGCTTGACGTCTTTGTAATATACCCATCTGTCGTTTTTCATAAATAATACCTCTGTCAGGAGTGCCTTATAAGCGGCGCCGCCGCACTCTTTTTATTAATTAACGGCGCCTCGGTTTATGCTCTTTTTTTATAGTACATAATCCTGAAGGAATGCCGCAATGGTAAATATTTAAGGTATAATACGGCGCTTGATTTGTCATCAGAATATAGCTACTATTATTCTGTGTAAGAATTGCATGCAAGGATTGCGGTGAGAGTTTTATGGCCTATACCGGGATCACAGGCCGAAGAAAGCAATATAACAGGGAAGGAGATTTAATTGAAAAACAACGATGATAAGAATAACAGGAAAACCGCTCTGTTGAATATGCTGATCGCTGCATTATGGTGTGTTTTCACAATTATGATCGTCACTCTGTTTTTTGCAGAGAGATACTTAATGGACAACTGGTCGGCTCTGTCGATTGAAGAGATCGCATTTCACTTGAAGAGCACTCTGAACGGAACCAATCCGGAGATGGTCCGGGACGCGCTTCTCAAATACGGGCTTCCGGCAGCGGCAGTTGTATTAATCTTTCTTGGAACGCTGTACGCGATGCGCAAAAATAAGAAGACCATGAAAGTGTACATGTCCGTTGTTTTTGTTATGGAGATGATCGCCCTGTTTATGGTGGTGAGAGAGCTGGATGTAAAAACCGGACTTATAGATTATATCAGATGGAGTATTATTGCTCCGGACAAAGATTTTATAGCTGAAAACTTTGTCGAGGCTGATGATGTAGAGATCACATTTCCTTCAAAAAAGAGAAACCTGATCTACATATTTTTGGAATCAACGGAAATGACTTATGCAGACCGTGAAAACGGGGGTGCATTTGAAAAAAACGTGATTCCCGAGCTGACGGCGCTCGCGCAGGAAAACGAATGTTTTTCCGGAGAAGGGAATGAACTCAACGGGGGATTTTCTCTTTCGGGATCAACCTGGACCACGGGAGCAATGTTTGCTATGGGGACAGGCGCGCCGCTCAAAGTGGCGATTAACGGCAATCATATCGACAGTGAGGAAAACTTCTTCCCGGGGATAGCCTCGCTTGGAACGATTCTGCAAAAGGAGGGGTATAAGCAGGAATTATTGATCGGCTCCTACGCAGTATTTGGCGGAAGAGACATCTTCTATAAAGGACACGGTGACTTTGAGATCAGGGATTATGACTACGCGCTCAAGAACGGCAGGATCCCGTCCGATTACAGGGTTTTTTGGGGTTATGAAGATGAGAAGCTTTTTCAGTTTGCAAAAGAGGATCTGGAGGAATTGTCAGCAGGTGAAGAGCCCTTCAATCTCACGATGCTGACAGTGGATACGCATTTTGAGGACGGGTATCATTGCAGACTGTGCAGGGATGATTTCGGAGAACAATACGCGGACGCCTTCGCGTGCGCAAGCAGACAAGTAACGGAGTTCGTAGAATGGGTTCAGCAGCAGGACTTCTATGAGAATACAACGATTGTGATCTGCGGAGATCATTGTACCATGGACACTGACTTCTGCAAGAATGTCCCGGATGACTATCCGCGCCGGGTTTATGTCGCGATCATAAACGGAAAGAATCCGGATGAGGAGACCTGGACAAGCCGCCACAGAGATTACAGTACCATGGATCTGTTTCCCACGACACTGGCAGCAATGAATGTAAGGATTGAGGGAAACCGCCTTGGCCTTGGAACGAATCTGTATTCGGAAGAGGAAACACTGATCGAAAAGCACGGAGTAAGTACATGCAATTCGCTGGTCGGGAGACCGTCTGCTTTTATGGATGAGATGTCGGGGATAGAGATCACAGAGGAAATTCTTGATCAAGTCAGGCAAACTGCCACAGCAATTGAGGTGCCTTCCGATGATGGAAAGGTTTTGCTCAAGCTTCATTACATGGGCAAAGTCATTAATTACAGGTATATCGATAAAGTTGAGCTGGAGATCACGGATCGGAACACGCAGAAAACAGAAGTCTATGACAATCTTGAGCTTTTCTTTGAGTCGGATAACGATGTTAATAACTATTATTATGCGCTGAACTATGATCTGAAAGGAAGATCGATGGATGATATCGACTATGTGTTTTATATAACCATGGGAGATTTTGAGCATTATGAGGTCGCCGGAAAGCCACAGGAATAAAGGGGAAAGCGGCAGAAAGTAATCAGGGAGATGGAGCATGAGTATTTTGAAATTAAGACCGGCATGTAAGGACTATCTGTGGGGCGGACACAGACTGGTGGATGAGTACAATGTGGATTATGAAGGAGATATTCTGGCGGAAGCGTGGGAGCTCTCCTGCCACCCCGACGGCCCGTCCATGATCATGAACGGACCTTATGAGGGGAAATCTCTGCGGGATTACCTGGAAGCTGAGGGCATGGAAGTGCTTGGCACCCACTGCCGGAGATTCAGGGAGTTCCCTATTTTGACCAAGTTCATCGACGCGAAGGACAACCTGTCGATCCAGGTCCACCCCAGCAACGGATTCGCGCTGCAGAACGAAGGCCAGTATGGCAAAACAGAGATGTGGTACGTCCTCGACGCAGAGGAAGGCGCATTCCTGTACTACGGTTTCAAGCAGGAGATCACAAGGGAGGAATTCGCCAAGAGGATCGAGGAGAACACGCTGCTTGAAGTGCTCAACGCGGTTCCGGTGAAAAAGGGCGATGTCCTGTTTATCGAATCCGGCACTCTTCACGCGATCGGCAAGGGAATTCTGATCGCCGAGATCCAGCAGAACTCCAATGTCACCTATCGCGTGTATGATTACGGCCGCGTCGGCAAGGACGGCAAAAAGCGCGACCTGCACATCGAGAAGGCACTGGCGGTAACAAGCCGCGTCCCGATCATCAAGAGCGGCAGTGAGTATCCGCATGTCGCGGACTGCGACTACTTTACGGTCGACAAGCTGAATCTGGACGGAAGGCTCACATACCGGATGCAGGGAACGGTTACAGGCGAGTCTTTCCTGAGTATCCTGATCCTGGACGGCGAGGGCACGATCAGCTGCAAGGGCGAGTCGGTGTCCTACCGCAAGGGAGACAGTTTCTTCCTGGCGGCAGGAAGCGGCGACTGGCAGATCGAAGGGAAGTGCGACGCCCTGCTCACTACGATCCGCGAGAAAGCCAGCCCGATCCGCGCGGGTGTTATTATCGGCAGTACCGAGACGCAGATCGGACTTGTAAATGATCATCAGCAGATCATTGCGATGCGCAGCTTCCCCACGGATGCGGAGAAGGAGCCTTCAGAGTTCATCGACGAGGTGGCGCAGGCGACACTGGACCTTCTGGAGGAACAGGGCATTCCGCTGGATCAGTGTATCGGCGTCGGAGCGGGTGTCCCCGGAACCATCGACAGGCGGGAGGGAAAAGTTATCTATTCCAACAACCTGCGCTGGATGGATGTGGATCTTGTAAAGGAACTGGGCCGCGTTATTCCCTGCCCGGTCCGCATTGCGAATGACGCGGACTGCGCGGCTCTCGGTGAGGCAGTGGCAGGCGCCGGCAAGGACTATTCCGATGTTGTCATGTTCACCATCGGCGGCGGTGTCGGCGGCGGTATTATCCTGGGAGGACAGGTCTTTGAGGGCGGCATCATGGGCGGCAGTGAAGTCGGCCACCAGGTCGTGCGCGTAAATGGAAGGCGCTGCACCTGCGGCAGAAAAGGGTGTCTGGAGGCGTATGTATCTGTTCCCGCGCTGAAGCGCTCCGCAGAGGAGGCCACTGGCCGCAAACTGGAACTGGAGGAGATCTTCCGGGGAGCTTCCAAAGGAAATATCGACCTGCAGGAAACTGTACAGCAGTATCAGGAGATGCTGGGAACCGGCATTGTCAATATTGTGAACATGTTCCGGCCGCAGCTGATCCTGCTCGGCGGCGCTATGAGTGAATATGCCCAGACAATGACAGGACCGATCCGTGAGATGATGGAGAGAGACTGCTTCGGCGGCGCCAACGGCATGATCCCGGAGATCGCTTCGGCAGAACTCGGCAGCAACGCGGGCATGATTGGAGCGGCGAATCTGTAAGACGGCGGCAGTACCGGCGGAAAGGGACGGGATATGAAAAAGGTTTTCTTCTACGGGGATTCCAACACTTACGGCTACGATCCCTCATTCTATACGGGCGGAAGGTATCCGAGAAAGGAGCGCTGGACGACGCTTTTGGCGGAAAGCCTGGACGGAATGTGGGAGGTCGCCGTGGACGGAATGCCCGGCAGAATGATCCCCGGAGCGGGCAGAGGCACATCTATGGTGCTGGACAGTCTGCGCTCAGAGATGCCGGTGGACCTGCTTGCGATCATGCTCGGAACAAACGACTTGCTGAGCATGAGACACCCCGATGCATCTGCGGTTGCCGCGAAGATGGACAACCTGACCGGCAGTGCCAAAGAAGAGCTTTCAGCGGATATTCTTCTGATCGCGCCGCCGCGGATCCGATTCACGGACCCGTCCTGTACGGAACCATTTGTGCAGGGAACCGAGATGTATGAGCGGGAATGCCTGGAGCAGAGCGCTCTTTTGGCCCGGTATTATAGAGAGATCGCGGCCCGTCATGGCGCTTTCTATGCGGATGCGTCGTCGTGGGAGCTGGAACTGGCCTTTGACGGAGTGCATCTGTCGGCGGCAGGAAATGCAGTGTTTGCAAAAGAGTTGGAAAAGGTGATAAGGAGATTATAAAATGCGCGGTATGGAAGGCTATATGAGGGGCGTTAACCTGGGCGGCTGGCTCTCCCAATTTGACGCCCCGACCAGGGAGCACTTTGATACGTTCATTACGGAGGAAGATATCCGGCGCATCGCGGGAATGGGGCTCGACCACGTCCGCGTTCCGGTGGATTACACCGTGATCGAGACAGAGGACGGCGCCCCCATTGAGGAAGGGTACCGGTATATCGACAACTGCGTTGAGTGGTGCAGGCGAAACGGCCTTCGAATGATCCTTGATATACACAAGACATACGGGTATTCTTTTGACCCGCTGGATAAGGACGACAAGACGATCTTCTTTACGGATCCGGGGCGCCAGAAACGGTTCCTGGATATGTGGCGCACAATTGCGAAGCGCTACAGCGCAGATACGGACATTGTGGCCTATGAGCTGCTCAACGAGATCGTGGCAGTCGAGGTCAAAGATCTGTGGAACGGCATCGCGCTGCGGGCTGTAGAGGCTATCCGCGAGTTCGCGCCGGACACATGGGTCATTTTCGGCGGAGTGTTCTACAACGCGGTCACTGCCGTGCCTTTTCTGGCTGACACGCCGGATCGCAAGGTTGCCTATACTTTCCACTGCTATGAGCCCTTTATCTTCACACATCAGGGAGCATACTGGGTGGACGGAATGCCGCTGGACTTCCGCATCGGATATCCGAAGACAGTGGAAGAGTACCGCGAAGCGACCAAAATAGTGGATCCCGGCTGCACATACACGATCTTTAACGAGGACATCAGGCCGATAGGCACTGAATTCTTTGTCGGGCTGTTCGAGCCTGCCCTGAAGACGGCAGAAGAGAGAGACATCCCGCTTTACTGCGGCGAGTACGGCGTCATTGACCGCGCGAACCGGGAAGACGCGGTGCGCTGGCTGACGGACATCCATGAGGTGTTTGAGAAGTATAAGATCGGCCGCGCGCTTTGGAACTACAAGGAAAAGGATTACGGCATCGCCGGCGAAGAGGCGCGCCCTTACCTGCAGGCGATCGCGGATAAACTGTGAGCAGGCAGCAGTCCCGGACGGAAATGACGAAACACTTAAGTCTCAAGAGGTAAAAAACTATGATCAAACCAATTGTCTTATTCATCATTGGTCTTGCATGCCTTATCAAGGGCGGCGACTGGTTCGTTGACGGCGCCAGTGCGTTGGCGAGGAAATTCAATCTGCCTGAGCTGCTGATCGGCGCGACAGTCGTTTCTATCGGAACTACGCTTCCGGAAGTCATGGTCTCCACCATGTCAGCGCTGTCCGGTCACGGCGAGATCGCTTACGGTAACGCGATTGGTTCCGTAATCTGCAACACAGCCCTGATCGCGGCGATCACCATCGCGGTACATCCCGGCCCCGCTGATCCCAAAACGCTGAGAGTGCCGGTGGCATTCTTCTACATCGCGGCGGCGATCTACTGCATCGCGGCTTATGTGATGGGGCGCTTTACAAGACCTATGGGTCTGATCATGCTGGCGGTATTTGTGTGCTACATGGTCGTCAATGTGCGTTCCATGAAGAACAGCCCCCAGCCGGAAGCCTCCGAAGACGACGATGACGCATCCGAAGAAGACATGTCTATGGGCAAAATCCTGATGTTCCTGGTGCTGGGAGCAGCCCTGATCGCAGTCGGCGCCAATCTCCTGGTGGAAAACGGAACACTGATCGCCCAGGCACTGGGCGTTCCGGAGTCGGTCATCGCGCTCACCTTTGTGGCACTGGGAACCAGCCTTCCTGAACTGGTCACGGCGATCACATCCCTGCTCAAAGGCCACGGAGCGCTTTCTCTCGGAAACGTCATCGGCGCCAATGTTTTCAACCTGGTGCTGGTCAGCGGCGTCTCCGTAACGCTCGCCCCCTTTGACGTCCCCAAGAGCGCTGTATTCATGGGCCACAATGCCAGCCTGATCCTGGAGATCCCGGTCATGCTTCTTGTCATGACTATCCTGACGGTCCCCACCCTCATCCGCGGCAAACTGACCCGCGCCCAGGGCATCATACTGCTGGCGATCTACGCGGTGTTTTGCTTTATTCAGTTTACACTATAAAAAGAACCAGCACCTGGAATCGGGTGCTGGTTTTCTGAAAGGAACCCTATGAACGAACTTCTGGAACTATACATTACCTTTGTCCAGATCGGCTGCGTCAATTTCGGCGGAGGGTATGCGATGCTTCCCCTTCTCGAGAGGGAACTCGTCGACAAGCGGCACTGGACGACAATGGATGACCTGCGGGACTATTTTTCCATCGGGCAGTGCACGCCCGGAATCATCGCGCTCAACGTCTCCACTTTTATCGGGGAGAAAAAGGGTGGAGTGGCGGGCGCACTCTCCGCTACTGTCGGCTTTCTGACCGGCCCGATCATTATCATCCTTGTACTTGCAACTTTCTTATCAAATTTTGCTGATCTTCCGGTCGTACAGCACGCCTTCGCGGGAATCCGCGTATGTGTCTGTGTTTTGATCCTGCAGGCTGTCATGAGGCTGTGGAAGAAATCAGTGGTTGACGCATTTACGCTGTTTCTGTATCTGGTGATCTTCTCGCTGAATGCCTTCAAGGGGATTCTGCCCGTCAAAATTCCGGCAGCAGTTCTTGTTATCTGTGCGGGTGTGATCGGCGTCCTGATGTCCATGAGAAACCGAAAAGCGGCATCCGATACGGGGAAGGAGGCGGACAAGTGACACTCCTTCGATTAATGTATGAATTCTTCAAGACAGGCCTGTTCTCAGTGGGCGGCGGTCTTGCGACACTTCCTTTCCTTTATGAGATGTCTGACAAGACCGGATGGTTTAGTCATGCAGACATCGCGGATATGATCGCGATCTCCGAGTCCACGCCCGGCGCGATCGGCATCAACATGTCTACCTACGCGGGCTTTAAGACCGCAGGCATTCCGGGAGGAATACTGGCTACGCTGTCTCTGGCGGCGCCTTCTGTGATCATTATCCTGATCATCGCCAAATTCCTGAACAAGTTCAGGGACAATCCGCATGTGGAAGGTGCTTTCTACGGTCTGCGCCCTGCTTCGATCGCTATGATCACAGCGGCGGGCCTGAACGTGGCCAAGGTAGCGCTGGTCAACATTACAGCCTTTGAAGCCAGCGGCAATGTAGCAGATTTGTTCCTGCCCAAGGCGATCATACTTGCGGTTTTGATCTTCATAGGGCAGAAGAAACTTAAATGGAGTCCTATTGTGTTTTTGGCGATCGCGGCGGTTGTGGGTATTGTATTTAAGTTCTGAATAAGCTTAGAGGATCGAATGGTCGGAGATGCATTTAGCTGCCGCGCTGCGGCAGCTTCTTTTTGATTGTAACGGGATGGTGGAAGAGGCGGAATATTGTCTTCCGGGCATTCGCCAGAGGCTAAATGATCGAATACCGACGAGAGTGTGTCTTTGTGCCAGCTTGGTGGAGGGTTTTGGTGGAACATACTGCCTAAAACGATAAGAAAATCCATAAGAGTTTTACCCGGAATAAAAATAAGGCGGCTGCACGAATGTGCAGCCGCCCTGTTTAGTTCAATGAAAAGATCACGCATTCTGCTCTGTGAGATCTCTGACAACCTCTGCCAGGTTGATGGCGTGGTCGGAGCAGCGCTCCATGTCGATGCAGAAGTCTGTGAAGAGGATTCCGCCCTTGGGGTCGCAGGCCTTTTTGGCCATGCGCTCGATGTGGGATGCCTCGATCTGCTCCTTGGTCTGGTCGACGAGGTCTTCCATGGCCTCCGCGTCAGCGAAGCGGTCCATGAGTTCCTGTTCGAAGACGATCAGGGAGACATTCATAGACTGCATTGTGATGTTTGCCAGCAGGTGGAGGTCGTCGATGGCTTCCTGATGCATGGAAGCTTTGCCGGTGCGCATCTGCTCTTCATACTCGACGATATTCTCGGCGTGGTCGGATATACGCTCGAGGTCGTCTACTACCTGAATATATCTGTAGAGCTTGTTCAGGTGTTTGGGAGAAAGGTCGAGGGAGCGGAGCTCCACGAGCTTTCCGAGGATCGCGCCGGTCAGATAGTCGACGGTCTCTTCGCCTTGAAGAGCCATCTGGCCTTTCTTGGCGTCGTGTTCAAAGAAGCAGTCGATGGAATACTGCAGGTTGTCGATGGCGAAGTGAGCCATTCTGCAGATCTCGCGGTGCGCCTGGTCCATGGCGATGACCGCAGGAATCTGTGAGGTATTGTTGAGGTAAACGAGCCGCTGGTCTTCGCCTCTTCTGGTCTCTTCCTCGGACGGGGGAATGAGTTTGCCGGCCAGTTTCACGATGAATTCAGATACTGGTGCAAGGACAAGGACCGCAATGATCGCGAAGCAGGTGTGTGTATTCGCAATCTGTCTGGCGACATTGTTCGGCGACAGATTCTGTATGAAAGTCAGGATCTGCGGGAAGACCGTGATCAGGATCAGGATCAATATAGCCCTGAAGGAGTTAAACAGAAGGTTCAGCACTGCACAGCGCTTGCCGTTGCGGTTGGCTGTAAGGCCAGCCAGAAGGTTGGGCATGACAGAACCGACGGCTGCACCGATGACCAGGTATACCGCTGTCTGGTAACTGATGATATTCTGCACTGCAAAGGCCTGGAAGATAACGGTTGCCGAAGATGAGCTCTGCAGCAGTGCCGTGAAGGCGATACCGAACAGAACAGTCAGGATCGGATTCTCCAGCGAGGTCAGAAGCGCGCGGAACGCGGCGGTCTCTGCGAGAGGCGCGATCGCGGACTTCATGAGGGTGATGCCCTGGAAGAGCATACCGAATCCGAGGATAACGGATCCGACTTCCTTGAGAGTCCTGTTCTTGA
>Ga0326513_10001869_pt1 | contig 15837 bp, 20 predicted proteins | sample 2_2465_0518_D_FD_203654 | JGI IMG/M metagenome (GOLD analysis project Ga0326513, IMG submission 203654) | Bovine rumen microbial communities from UC Davis, California, United States - 2_2465_0518 | ecosystem: Host-associated > Mammals > Digestive system > Stomach > Rumen | place: USA... | reverse complement strand
CTTTTAGTTTTTATTTGTTTTATATTAGTAACGAATAACATAAAATATAGACTTTGTGGTAATATTCCTAATAATAAACTTAACAGAATTCTAATCATTTTGCTATATTAAATAATACTTCAATGGCTAAGCCAATTATTGTTGCTGTAATTGTTCGCCAAAGCCACGAATTATTACTTTCAATTTTCTCAATTTTTTCTTTGAGGGGGTTAAGCTTTAGCTCTTCCATTTGTTTAGTATTAAGGATTTTTTCGTTGATTATATCTATCTTTTTGTCTATATTTTGCAAAAGGTCAGCATTTTTGGTCATTTCTGTTTTGATTTCTTTTACTTCTTCTTTTAAAGACTCGAATTCTTTTCTTTCAACATACGATTCCATAATGCTCCTCCTTTGTTTGTATTATAACATATTTTAAAAAAATTGTAAATTAGTCTGTAGTTTTTGTATATTCTATAACAATAAAAGCGGTATAATCACTTCTATTATTTCCAGTTCTTACTCTGACTTCGTTGCTTTCGCCTATATAAGCCAAATCGACCATAAACACATCTCCACTCGTACTAACATTTGGCAATGTAAAATGTCTATCACTTTCTACATTTCTCATCATTCCATTCATCGAAACCATTGTTTCTAAATTGCTTACATTAGTAGAAATAAGGATTTCTCCTGTGTCTGGCAATCTTGAGACAGTTAAGACTTTTCTGTATAACGATTTGCCATCAATCCAAGTACCTATTTTTTTTTCTGTTGTTGAATAAGTATTTGCCTGTAATGTACCTTCATTGATTGCTTCTTCTGTATTATCTTCCATTGCTTTTAGATTTTCAGCTGATAAAGGCGTTGTTCCTGAATATTGTGCTTCTGTAACGTCGTATGTTCCAGTTGGTGTTGTAACTCTTGCTGGTGTTACAAGTGTTCCATCTTCCCATCCTACTCTTTCTAATTGTACTGCCATATTAATTTCTCCTTTCTAATTTATTATTTATTTTTAATAGTCCTAGTTTTGGGCTATAATAATTCATTGTATATTCTTTGTTTGTATCAATTAAATTATCTTCATAATCAAAATGACATAGTTTGTATTTGAATATAATGTATTTTACATTTGACTTTAATGGGTATTTACTATTGCTTGGATATATGTTTTCTGTTGGATATTCTTCTACAAATTGATATGCTTTCATAGGATATTTACCCGCAGAAGAATATAAATTGACGCTTGGATATATTGTATGCTCTTCTCCTGTTTTAATGAAAAATGAAAAGCTTGTATCTGTTTTTTCTATATTTATTTCATTATTATCCAATTTGTATTCTTCTCTCATTTTGCCTTTAGATGTTCCAAAGCCAATAGAATATAATCTGGCAAAAACTGGCTCTCCATCATCTGCGGTTTGAAAGAATGGTGCTAAGTGCATTGGAAAATCAAAACCAACAGTCTCCATATTTGTTATAAAATCATCGCTTCTAGTAATAACCAGTTTTTCATTTTCTGTAATTATAATGCTGTAATCGCTAACATCAAGATATGCTAATAATTGCGGTTTAAAAGATTCGTTTTCAAAATTACTGTTGAAAAAGCCTATTGATACTATTTTTTTATTTATGTAATCATTTATATTTACATTTTCATTAATATCCGTTGTTTTGGTTAAATTTATTGCTGAATTATAAATATATGTAGCATTGCATCTATCTTTTGCTCCTGATACATTGTAAGATTGATTTTGTATAGCAACGTCAAAATCTGTAAAACTTGCTCCTTCCAATTCAATAGGTGTATCAAATTTAATACAACAATAATATAAGGTTTTATTCATATTGAATTTTGCAAAATCTGAGACGTTATTCGTAAATTGTGATAGATTGATGTTTTTGATATATTGGTCACAAATATAATTATGTGTATCAACAGACTTTGCATTTGTTTTTATTTTAACAAATTTATTCTGTATTATCATTTGACGTCACCTCCACAATTTGTAAAATGCCTTCATTACTATAATGAGAAACATACATTTCATACGTTTTATCGTCGCTTATTTGCGAATTTTCTTTTCTGAATGTATCTATGTAACTGCCGAGAATATTAGAAATTTTGCAATGTATTATATAATCAATATCATTATTACTTGCTATTTCATCAATAGTTGTAATTATATAGTTGTTATTTATACCAAATTTTTCAATATGTATGATATCTCCAACTTTTAAAGACGAATTATCGCATTTTAATTCTAATTCATCAGCATAACTTAAGCTGTTTTTATCAAGATATGTTTTTGCGATTTCTGTTATTTCATTAATTGTTTTCCAACTTTCGTTCATATCAACAGTTGTTTCGATAATTCCAGTTTTGCTGACTTTATTTTTCAACATTTTAATTCCTTCATCATTGTAAAATTTTAAGATGTTCCAAATTAATATGCTATCGCTTCTGATACTTACTATTTCTGTGATTGTTGTTTCTCCGTTGTATCGAAAGCCTGTAATTAAATTATCAAAAAAGGCATCTCTGATTAACGAAAATTCCTTTTGTTGATTGTCATCGTCAAAGCCTACGTTTGTTGTTATTATATATGAACCATTGTTGTCTACGCCAACTTTGACCGTTGCAAAGTTTCCATTTTGATATTTAATTGTCATAAACAAACCATAACAATCTTTGCCAGCAAAATTACCATTTGATATGGCTGATTTTATTATATTCTCTTTTTTTATGTCTACTGGGTATTGAAAAATAATTTCTTCCCCTGTTTTTAACGAAGTTACCCTTTTAGGAATGAGTGGCAATTCATACTCTACAATTTCTCCATCGGCATAATCAAAAGTGCTTTTTTGGTATAATCTTAAATTTTTGAAATTAATTACATTTGCAAAATCATCGCTATTTGTAATCGGCTTAATATATTGTAGTCCGGTAATTGTTTGTGTATCTGTATATGATGCAATAGGCTCTTTGTTTTTTAATATATCAATATCTATTACATATATTTTTTTGTTTTCGTCAATGTACCACCAAAAGTTAAATTTACTACTTAAATTGTTCATACAATATTCAATACTTTCTAGGTTGTAATTAGTTGTTATTTGTCTGTCTGATATATCTAGTTGTGCTATTTCAAATCCGTCTGCAACTAATGGAGCGAGTATAATTCGCTCAATGAGTTGCTTTAAGTTATATGTGCCATTTGCAATAATATATCGTACAGTTGCAAGTTTCATTGGGCTTAACAGGTTGATTGAAATGTCTGTTTCAACATCTTTTTCACGCATTGCATTAAATCTGTAAGTATTGACATATCCATAACTTTCAACCTTGTTTGTATCTTTATTTACAATTTGCACTTCCTGATATTTAAGCGGTAAATCTGACATAGGCTTATCCCAATTGCAATTTATATCACTATATGTTACTTCTTGAGCAGATTTGGTGATTTCAAAATTTGATTCCATTTCAAGCTCTATATTGTTGTATTTTAATCTTAAATTTTTCATTATAAACCACCTGCCTTTATAGCTCTTGAAACATCTGGAGCAACAATTCTTCCAACTTTTCTGTTGTCTAGTTCAACATTTCCATCAAATGAAGCATTTATTTGTATTGTTTTATTGATATTGCTTGTAAGCATTGCTTTAGCGTTAATTTTGCCAGTTTCAAGTGTTACTGCATTTGACATTTTATTGACAACTTCATCGCCAAAGCTATCTATGGTTTTAAATACATCTTTTTGACTGCCTTTAATACCAAGATTAAAACCTTGTATTAAAAATTTACCCATTTCCTTGGTAGCTTTTGAAGGTGACTGTTCTTGTAATGATGATTTTAAATTCGATAATAATCTTTGACCAAAGTTCCAAATAGTTCCAAGTGCATTGCCTTGTATAGCCCTATTCCCTAAACCTGAATTGATACCTCGAATTAAGTCTTCTCCAGCTGTGGTTGCTCCTGTTTGTTGCTTAGAAACTTCTTTTATTGCATCTGAAGCAAGCTTTGCCATTTCGCTTTCAGCCACTGGTTCACCAGTTTTAATTCCGTCAACGTATGCTTGTACTTGCCCATCACCTGCATTTTTAAATTCTATTTTCCTGCCTATTAAATTTGATAAAATGTCGTCAAGCCCTTCGTTGTATTCTAATTCAACTCCATTCATCATGCTTTCAGCTTCGGCAGTTACTGAATTTTTGTTGTCTTTTATTGTGTCACGCAATGAATCGACAACTTCTTTCATTGATTCTGGTGCTTGCTTGCCAAGGTTGTCATATATGGCAATAATCATTTCGGCAATTTCTTTATTTTCGTTTGTAATTTCTCCGCCGGTTTTTTTAAATTCTTCAAGATTTCGAGCCCAAGTTCCTATTTGTTTTATTGTGTTTTCGTCTAAATTCTGGGTAATTATATTTTCGTTTTCAACTATACCATCTTTGTATTTCCCATAATTTGCTATCATATCCAACATATATACGCCTTGTTTTTCTTTAGCGTCTTTAAATTTATTTACATAGGTGTTTAATGCTTCGGATGCTTCAAATGAAGTTTTAATGCTTTCTTTATCTAATGAAAGTTGATTATCATAACCTTCTTGGGACAATCCAATTATTTTATTTACTCTATCCTCTTCAACACGTATTGTTTCGTCTCTCTTTTTTACTATTGCATCGTATGCGTCTTTGTATGCTTTGTTGTTTAGTCTATCTTCTTCTTTGTATTGCTGGTTAAGTATAGCAATTTGCTCGGTAGCACTAGTTTTAGCAAGATTTTTCGTTGTTTCTGCGTTGTCTTTAACTGTAGCTATCCATTCGCTTGTTCTTTCTGTGTATTTGTCAAAATTTCCTTCAAAATTAGATAAATCAGTTTTTGCTTGGTCTTCTATTGCTTTTCCAATTTCCTGTTGAATTTTTATTTGTTTGTCTCTTAATTCTTGTAACTTTGCAAAATATTCCTCAATTTTTTTGATTTCTGCATCTGTTAAATTTCTTCTTTCTTCGCTTGCTTTGGCTGTAATTTCTGTAATAGAATTTTGTATGCTTCTTAAATCATTTTCAAGCTTCGTTTGCTCTTCTTCTGTCTGGAACAATCTGGTATTAAACCCATCAAGTTTTCCGCTAGCAGATTCAATTTTTTGTCCATAATCTTGAAAAGCTTTGCCCATTTCTTCAAGTCTTGTATTCGTTTTTTGTGATGCTTCTTGTACATCTTCTGCCATTTTTTGTGCAACAAGTGTGGCGGTTGTTACCAAGACTGCGAATAATGCGATTACTGCTCCTATTGGATTGGCTGATATTGTAGCAAATAAGCCCGTAAAAGCTTTTTTAACTGACGATATAACACTAATTATTGTACTAACTGTTTTAAATGCTATAAAGCCTGCAACAACTCCTGCGATAATGGGAATTAGTATATTGAGTATATCTTTCAGTTTTTCTAAATCTGTTAATCTTATTTTAAATATTAAGCTTTTTACAAAATCTTTTATTGCTGGAATAATATTCTTTTTTATAAATTCATATATAGGCTTTAAAAAACTGATAATTTGTTTTGCGATTGTTTTAACGATTTCAGCTATTTTTTGTATTGCTTCTTTTACTTTGTTTTCTTCCATCCATTTTCTAACCCTATCTATTGCATTCCTTATGAATTCAACAATAGGTGGAATTAGCACTTTTGCTTTTTCTCCAATAAAATTCAACCATTTTTCAGCTGTTTTTCCAACGTTTCCAAATATTTCCCCTATGCCACCAAGCCCAGCGTTTGATAAACCTTCATTGATACTTGCAATTATGTTCGCAACCCCTCTTGTAACAGCGGTTTTTGCGTTTGCAATAGATGTTTTTATTCCTCCAGTCGAATTTCTAGCTTGCTCTGCAAATGATTGAAAACCATTTGTCCCTTCTTTATTCAATTTAACAATGGCATTAATAAAATCTTCCATTGAGATTTTGCCAGTTCTTAAATCTTCGCCAAGCTGGTCGGTGGTTCGGTTCATTGCTTTTGCGATTTGATTTAATTGAGCAGGCATTGCCATTTGTATTGTACGCCATTCCATCATATCAGGCTTGCCTTTTGAATAAGCTTGCGATAGCTGTTCAAGTGCTGAGGTTTGAATTTGTGTTGATGCTCCGCCCTGCTAATATAGCATTGTTGACTGCATCGAATATGTCTACTGATTTTTTTACATCCCCATTTTTCGATGTAAATCTTTCAACTGCCATTACTGCATCGTCTAATGTTGTTGGAATTCCTTGTAATCGTTTAGACAAGTCTTCAACTGCTTCTTTGCTTTCTGTTGCACTTATTCCCATGTTTGACATAACTTTTGGGAAATTGTTTAATGTATCAATTCTGCTTATAGCTCCATCAATACTATTGTTGATGGTATTCCACGCAGATGATATTATTTTCGATATTCCAAGACCTGCTACAATGTTTTTTATTGTTGAACCTGCTTTTTGTATTCCACTTTGTAGACCTTTTGTATCCATCTTGGTGTCGTATGTAAGTGTTCCTGCAACCATATATATTTCCTTTCTTGCAATTACTTCAACTGATTGTAGATTTGTTCCCTTCGTATAGCGTCTTTGATTTCAATTTCTGTTGGTGGTAGTTTGTAAAACTCTCGAAGTTCAATTTGGTCTTTATCTGTTCCATCATAAGCCCTGTATGATTTGATTTTTGTGTATTCACATTCGCTTGGTAAAGAATTCCATATTTCTTTGAATTTCCACCAGTGCATATAACGATGCAAATCATACCCATACATAGCATAAGCACCACAAATTAGTTGTGCGTCATAATGATAATTATATATTTGTGTGGCTTTTTTTTGATGTTTTGTTGCTCTGCCCTGTTGGTAATCTTCAATCCCGCAATGATAGAACCAAATAAATTTGTCTATTGCTTCTACTATAGCTCCATTTTCAATTATATCGCTTATATTGTAGTAAAAATTGCCTAACACATTGTTTATTGCTTCTTTTTGGTTGCTTGAATTCATTTCTGTTTCAAATTTAATAAATAATCTATAATCAGTTTGTATTGCATATTTTTTATTTTGTATAATAACTGATTGAGGTAATTTATTATAATATTCTAGCATTTTGTCTCCTATAATTATTTTTTTTATAATTTCTTCTTTCATATCTATTATATTTTTTATTTTCAAAAGCATTTGTATATTTATTTGTTGTTTGATTTATTCCATCGACTAACGTGTCGGCTGATGCTGTCATATATGCTTTGTATAAGCAAGTTAATACTGCTATTTCAACATCTAACGTCATTTCGTTATATCCATCTTGCTTCCTTTTATCATTTAACTTTTTAATTGCATCTTCTCCAATAATATCTTTTATTTCGTTTTCTATAACTTGTTCATCATTACTATTTAATGTATCTGTATTTTTATCTAATATTTTTTCCTTGTTTATTTCAAAAACTAATCCATATAATTCTACTTCAATCTTTTTATCTGTATCTTCATAACCAAATTTCATTATTTTATTATCCATAATTTACCTCTTTCATATATAAAAAACAGGTGCAACTATTTGTCGCACCTTTATTGTTATCAATTAAGCATCAGGTGTGAATGTCTTGGTGCTTGTATTGAATGTTCCATAAACAAAATCTCCACCCTTTAATGAGCCCGTGATTTGTTTCTGCTCACCAGCTTCGCCAGTTGCTTCAGTAATTGAAACTGTCTGATTGATTTTTCTAGCTTTGTATTCGTTTTGGGTTTCTGTTGGTTCCCACAAATTTACTATGTAGTGGTCACGCTTTGCGTCTGTGCCTGTTGCTCTATTATAGAATATTTTATAAAAATCCTCAAATACTGCATCGCCTTTAACCATATCCATTGTAACTGGGAATTCATTACCAAAACCTGTTACATTTGTTCTGCTTGATTTTTCGTGTATATATTGCTTTGTTGTTTCTGTTGGGTTTGAACTTTCTGTTAATGATGTTATAACTCCACCTAATGTAATAGTTGTTGTTGCAGGTGTAACACTTGAATCAACAACTCCGAAATAGTGAGCCTCATCATATTCCATTACGTCTCTTAAATCTGGCATATTAATTCTCCTTTCTAATATTAAAATACAATTGTAGACTGTATATGCTTATTGCACCGTCTTCGTCTTCTTGGTATGTTAGTGCATTAGCACAACTAACCTCTTTTACTTTAAACCCTTCGTCTAATACAGGGAAATTTCCTGCGTTGCTTTGCTCAATTAACCAATTCGAAAAGTCATCTAACCAGTCAAGGTTTGTTAATCTTTGTTCGTCGATTTCACTTTCGCTCCTCAACAATAACATATATTGATATTGCCTATACCAGCCTCTATCAGTAATATATTTAAGGGCTAAAGGTTGAAACCCAGTCCTTTGCAAAGCAAGATTTTTAACTGTGTCTGTGCCTCGTTCGTGATGTATTTCTTCGATTTGTGCAATTTCGTTTATTGGTTTATACGTCTGTAACCATTCGTTTATTTTTTCATCCATTAAGAATTTAACCTCCTACTATAGTCAGCAACTTGCTTTAAAATTGAATCTTTGTTGTCTGCTACCATTCTTTCCCAAGGCTGTGTGCCACGTAACCCCACACGTTTTTTTATGCGTTTAGAATATGCTTGGTATTCTGCATAAGGCACACCAATATGCACCAACCCGCTTCCAGCGTCACTTGATAATCTAATGCTTGCTTCTTGCACTCCATATTTTTTACTAACGTATCTTTGCAATGCTGTAATAACTTTATTATCCAACATAACCTGTGTTTTGTTCAAGTTATTATTGAAAAAATTGGTGTATGTAGGGTTAGGTTTAAGTACCAAATTTTTTTGTGAGTCAAGATAAATTTTACCTTGCGGAAATTTAACTTGCAAAACATTTCCTGCCATTATCTAACTCCTATTTTTATATGGTTAAGTTCCTTGATTTTAGGCTCGTCGAATATAAATTCCTCAATGCTACTAACTTCAAAGACTTTTTCTTTTCCATACATATTTCTTAATTCTGTTATTGGTGCTTTAATAACTTGGTAATCAGTTTCACCAGAATAGATTGTATCGCCTTTTTCTATTTTAAATGACTTATTATATTCATCAACATCAAAAATCCTTATAAGTGCATTGTCAGTTATCTGAGTGCCGGTTGTATTTCTATTCTTGTATGATGTATTTCTTACACTAGCATTAACAATATATTTTTCAAATCCTCTGTCGGTTTTGTGATATATGGTGATTTTTTGGCACAATCTTTTTAGAATGTTAATCATAAGTACCTCGACAATTCCTGAGGCAAATCCTCATATATATTTTTTAGTTTTGTGTGTGAGATATTGTTTCCTGTTGAATAACTGCTTTGTGTAATGTTTACTCCATCTATACTGAATGAATTTGGAGCTCCAGTGTCTGCGTTGCTCCCAAAATTATATTGATAGTCACATAATTCACACGCAACATACGAAATTTTTTCTTGCACATCATCTTTTAATTTTTCAAATACTTCTTCGTCTAATCTGATATTGACATTTCGTTCAATATCTTTTGAGGCTTTAACAATATACGAATTAAAGAGCTCTTCTGACAATGTGCCCTTATATTCATTTTTATAAAAATTATAATCAGCATATTGATTCATATAAGCTCTCCTTTCTTATTCATCTTTTTTATTTTTAGTTTCTCTTTTTGGTTCATCAACCTTTGCAGGTTTTACTTCCTTTTTCTTTTCTTCAATTAATCCAATAACTTTCATCTTACTACCACCTCTCTACTAGGCTTTGTTTGATAAATAGATACCTGCAACTTTGTTTTCGTATACATCTACTAAGCCATAAGCACGGTAGAAGAACATCCATCCGTCATTTGTTTGGTTAGCTTCTGGTGTAATAACTTTATTTACAGTATGTTTTGGGTATTTCATAACTGCATCTTTTTGTACTATCATAAAGTTAATGTCTTTTCCATTTGTTGCATCTTTAACAAATCCACCAGCTTCTTCTCCTGATGTAGTACCATTGTATAAGTCAATAGCTGTATAGAATCTTGTTTGTGGAACTTTAACAACTTTGCTAAATGAAGCTATAACTTCTTTTGACTTTGTTGTATCAACAGCCATAATTGCATTGTATCCAGTTGGAGTAATATATAATATTCTTCCTTCTGCTGGGACTTCATCCTCATCCATTTTTGATTGTGCTGTAACTAATGCTGTTAGCCAAGCATTTCCGTCTGCGTATGTTCCCGCTGTTGCTTTGCTTATTCCAGTTGTTCCTGCTAATTTTGCAAAAGCGAAAGCATCTTGCTCAGGAACTACTTTTGTTCTGATAAATTCAGCAGATAATCTACCAAATGCAACTCCAGCTGTTTCCTCGTTGTCCATTGCATCTACGTTGAATTTTCTACCTCTGTCGTAATTGAATTGTACAGTTTCGTTTGTCAATGTAACATCTCCTGCTACATATCCTGAACTTCTTGAATAATCTCCAAGTCCATCCATACTCATTTTTGGGATTATAATTTCGTTTGCATTTGCACCAGCTTGAACTAGAGTTGAATCCATATCAAGGTCAGTTGTAAGTGCTGATTGTTTGTATACTTCATCTAATTTGTCAATATACTTTTGAAATAATGTTATTGCGTTTGGCATAATAATTCTCCTTTCAAATTATTTTAGCCCCATAACCTTCTTAACAAAATCATCGTCATTGTTGTTAGTATTGTTGTGGTCAACGCCAGTATTAACATTGATTTTGCTTTCATTAAGAAATGTATTTGGGTCGCTTTCTTCGTATGATTTTTTAAAATCATCGAAGCCTACAAGCTTATCATTTTCAAATTGCAGATTTTTTGCTTTTAAATCTTGAATAAAAGTTCTTTTTGCTGAATTACTAGAAAATTTTAAATCTTTTACATAATCATTAATTTTATAGTTGTATTCTTGAGCAACTATTTTATCATTTAATGCTTTTGTATCATCATCATATTTTTGTTGTAATTCTGCTATTTTCTTGTTCAAATCATCTGGATTTGCTTTTGATAATTCTTGCAATTTGTTGTTGGTGTCTTCCAACTGTTTTTTTAGGTCTTTATTTGTTTCATTAAGATTATCAAATTTTGCTTTTGGTATGTAATTTCCATCACTTGATAAAAAATATTGTTTTCCTTCAAAAGTTTTCTTTTGCTCATCTGTTAATGTGTCATAAATTTCTTGACCTAATAATTCTTTAATATCCATAAATACCTCCAATAGCTTTTTTAAGGTGTCTTGCCTCCACCCTCGTTTCAGTTTTATTTCGTTACATAAAATATAGCATAAGTTTTATTTATTTTCAATAGTTATTTGTTGTATAAAGGCACGTATGTTCTTGAATAATCTTGTTCAAGTCCATTAGCTTTGTTGTATATTCTTAATCTAGCCTGTGCATTTCTCAAATTTGTTCTAGCTTGTTTTGAATCTGCACCGCTAACAATAACCCTTTTGGCTTGTCTAACTTGTCTTTCATAATATCTTGCTTTTTGTTGTATCTTGTAATTTTTTACAGTATCAACATACGATTCATGTTCATCATCATATACTATCTTGCTTTTTGTATTTTCAAATTCTGGTCTCCAATCATAATTGACAATATGATAACAATTCGGTTCAAGCGTTAGATATTCTAATTTTCTGAATTTTGGCAAACTCATTACAACTGCGTCTATTTGATGATGACTAGGTCTGCATTTGTTACTATGTCCAATTACAACACAATTTGCTCCAATTGTTTCCCCGACATCTTCTGCAATACTGTTTGCAGTTTGTTTGATTGATGTCATAAGATTTCTTCTTACTGCTACTTCAAGTCTTTCATTTCTGCCGTCTTTAGTTTTTAACGTAACACCTTTATTAGCTAAATCTGTTATTGTTTTTTTCATAGCTGAATCATAATCAAAAGCACCACTTATTACTTGTTTGTATAAATCATCTACTGCGTTAATATATGTGCTTTGACTAGCATACGCAACCGAACGAGTAAAATTTTTCATTTCATTATTTGTTATTTGTTTTACTTTCTTAAGTAATTGTATACTTTCTACACTTAATTTATAATCAATATCTTTTAATTTGTATACTTTTGAATATCCTTGTATTTCTTTGTCTGCAATTTCATTAAATAATTTTGTTATTTCTCTTTTTCTTTTAGCTGTTAGTTGGTTTGTTTTGAATAATGCTTTTAAGAATATGTCTTTTCCACCTTGTAATTTTAATGTTCGTATTTGTGCCTTTGTAAATGTTGATACATCGCCACTTTGTTTTAATTTCTGAATTATTGTTTTTGATAGCTGTTCATTTAATTTTTGGTACATAATAACAACTTCATTGTTGCTAAACTTTTCCATATCTTTTGGAGTTATCATTTGTCATCACTCCTCTGTTGTAGGTTGGTCTTCTATCATCTTTCTCGCTGTTTCTTCATCTTCTCCAAAGAATTTTACTCGATACTCCCAGGCTTGTCTTAATCCGCTTGCTATTTCCTTAACAAATTGGTCTCGTATTTCTTCATCTGTTACAAGTATTCCATCTTTGTTGGCTATTGTTACATCACATTCCTCTGTAACTGGTGCATTATATACAGTCCTTCCTAATAGTAAAATCCCTCTAATTAAATCTTGCACAAAGTCATCAAGATTACTTCTGTACTTGTTGGCATTTTTCAATAGGTCTTGTCTGTCTCCGCTGTATTGTGTAGCTGTTACCACTTGACCGCCGTTGAATTCGTAATATTTTGTTCCAAGTCCACATTTAAATCCTAATAAATCTATTGCATATTGTATTCCTTTTTGGTTTTCATCTGCCCTTAATTCTGGATTGTATTCGTGTATTAATTCTTTGTCGTTTGTGTCTAAATCATCTCCAACTTGCATAAATTGTTGTTTTGTTATGTCATCAGGATATATTGGAACATCTTTTGTCGTTTTTGTTCCATCGTCATTTATAACTGTAACTGTTCTGTATTTGATAAGCTTTTTGTTATAAATAATTTTCTTTCCGCCTAGATAATAATCCATAACAAAGTTGTTATATGTTATATCTGTTGCTTGTAATTGTGGGATAGCATTTGCATATACAGATATGCCAAGTCCTAGATTATTTTCTATTGTATTCAATTTTGGTGGCATTAGTATAGCAAATAATGGTACACTTGAGTTTGTTTTGTAATTTCTTAATACATCTTCGTAAATTACTTCTTTTCCAGTTTTTGCATCAATGAATTTGTTTGTTATTTCATAACCATCATCTTTCAACTGATGTATTTCTATGTATATTATTTTTCTTTCTCCATCAACAGTTTCTGATGTAAAAGCACAATCTATAATTTTGCCGTGTTCAATTTTTAATGGTATTATTTTGTTAGCTGATACTTTTACTAGGTCATATTCCGTCTTATCGTTTGCAACCATAACTCCATTTTCAACTGTAATATTTTTTAGTCTTATAACGCCTGCACAGGTACCGCTCCACGATGCTATTTCTATACATTCTTTTAATTCATTAACAAGATTTAATCCCTTTATTTTATCCTTAATAAATTCTTCATTGCTTTCAACGTCTGTTTTAATTTCGTCTTTTTCAGTATAAATTATTGATGCCCAATCCTCACATACTTGTTTTGCCATTCCAAGATAAAACATTTTTCTTTCTGTTCCAAAACTGTCTTTGTATGAATGAAATTTTTCCACATAACCGTCATACCAATTTCTCCATTCTTCAATTTTGTCGTACATATCTGTTTTAGGTAATTTGTAGCCTAATGTTTGCAGATAATTTAATACTATTGAATTCATATAACCCCTCCCTATATTCTTATAAGTTGTTTGTTCCATTCTTCTATAGAATAATTAAAGGCATCTAATATATCAATATCGCTAGTGCCATCATCTAGCCATCTGTCGTCTTCTGCCTCTTCGTCTTGCGTCGCTTCTTGTAATCCTTTTACAATCTCTTTCGTTTCATTCTGTATAAAATGTGCTCTGTCTTGCATTAATAATATTCCAAATAAATGTATTCTGTCATTAATAGGAATTTTGATGCTCCCCTCAACTGGTATGTGCATATCAATATCCAATATTGCTTGCTGTAGAAAATCTATTATTGTTGGCTCAGCACTATCTACTTTTATTTTATCAATTCTTCCGTACATCTGCAATACGTATTTTATATGCCTAATAAATCCTTTTTTAAGCTGTAATAGTTTAACGCCAATTCCTTCTTTGTTTCCTGTTGTATCATCTTGACTACTACAATCTACTTCGTCGCTTCTTAACACTATAATGCTTCTAAATGTCTTTGCAATTTGCGTGGTGCAAAATGCGTGTTTACTTCCATTCTTTCCAATGTCAACTCCGGTTACTATATATCCATATTCTGGTTTGTCTGTTAGGTATCTATTTTCATCATTTGCAATTAATGGGAATAATATTCCTGCATTTGCAATTCTTAAGCCTAGTATATCTCTTCTGTACCATATACTGTTTTTGTCATAAGTTGCTAGTACTTTCTTTAATTGTTCGTTAGATATACTCATGTTATCAAATATATTAAAATGTGCATAGTTATATCCATAATTAGGGTCTTTTTCTTGTTGTTTCACGTGAAACTCTAAAATATCTGTATAATACCAATGAGCTGGTGGTTTAGGGTTTAAATCGTGAAATATTTTTCTATCACTACTTGATAGAGTTCTATCCATTACTTCTTTTAGGAACTTTGGATGGCACTCGTTTGCCTCTGTTACATAAGCCATTCCATAAGTATTTCCTTTGATGTACTTTTCATCTCCATCTTTTGCCCCACCACTTATTAATAGTATTTTTTGTTGTCCGTCTGCACATTGTACATATAGGCAATCTTTATTTTTGTATTTGCCCTCTCGGCATCTACCTTCAAAATAGTTTAATATTCCAAATCCATCACAATCTATTATATTAAGTTTTACTGCTGATATACTAACTCCAGCTAATAGATGTAATTTATCTGGATGATTTTCTAAACATAGACAAAAAGCAAGTGAGTTGACCACATTCTTTGAACCTCTTTTCCCGTCCTTCTAATATGTTCAACCAACTTGCTTGACATTGTTTTATATATTCAGTTTGTTTAGTATTAAATGGTGCTAATTGATTCATTCGTTACCTTCTTCTATTTCATCTTCTTTTCTTTCTTTGACTGGATTATTGATTAAATTAGCTATATTTTGTATGCCTTTGTTTATTTCAGTATAATTTACTTCATCTGGGAAACTATCTCTCATTCCAAGATGTTGTTTAGACAACCATATTGCCATTGTAGGATTGTGCTCACTTTGCCTAAACATATTTCTTCTTAATGACATTTTCCCGCCTTGGCTGAATTTTTTAAATGCCCCCTCAAAGTTCATCCCATAGGTGTCTTTACACCACCTTGTTAATGTTTCGTCGCTGACATCTAATATGGCACAAATTTCTTCTTTGGTACATTGTACATAACACATACCTTCAAAGTTCTTTTGATTAATTGTAGCTTGTTTTTGTTTAATTTGTCCTTTTGCCATATAATCAACTCCTTTTATTTATTATTCCATCTTCTTTTTGAAAGCAGGTGCAAGTATAATTCTTTCCATCTTTATCTATTTCACATATTGAACTAGGGTGTGGGTAATCTGCTAAACAGTCGCACTTGTCATTGCAACATATTTCATTTATTTTCCATCTGCAGACTTCCATACTTTCTATTTTTTCAAGATATGTTCCGTCTTCTTTTAATGTTAAAAATCTACTCATTTTTGCCTCTATTCTTCTGATTCATAATT
>Ga0326513_10001868_pt1 | contig 15837 bp, 20 predicted proteins | sample 2_2465_0518_D_FD_203654 | JGI IMG/M metagenome (GOLD analysis project Ga0326513, IMG submission 203654) | Bovine rumen microbial communities from UC Davis, California, United States - 2_2465_0518 | ecosystem: Host-associated > Mammals > Digestive system > Stomach > Rumen | place: USA... | reverse complement strand
GCATAGACTACCTCACGATAGTTTCCATCCGGCTGGGCGAATCCCTTCACCAAGTCACACCGCACAACATAGTGGAAGAAAGCACCGGCTTTCGGATCATACTGCTCAATCTTTGTCTCGATGCTGTACCTGGTCATCAGCTTGTAGGCCATGATGATTTTCTCAGCACCGGACTTGAACAGTGAAGGACGTTTAGTTCCCGGTACAATACCAAAGTCCACACGTCTCTTCAGTTCCTGGGCCTCTCCGGTCAGCGGCGAAGTCACCACATAGGAGCTTCCCTTGGCTTTTGCTACAGCGATGTTTGCCTCTGTAGAGACAATCATCAATTCATTGCTATTCTGCATTCTTTTCTCCTTTCAAGAGAGTATTTAAAAATCTTAGCTGGCACCATAATTCTGCCGGGTTAAACTGGTATTTCTGAGATACTTTGTCAGGACTGATGACAGAGTATGTGCCGTCTTTTTTAAGCTGCACACCGATGCACGATGAATAGTCCACCGGAATATCGTTCTCACCGCAGAGAACGCTGTACCCGTACAGCTGGGTAACTAGGGCTATTTTGTTTGCCTTGTCCATTGCGGATGTTGTTTTGATATCCACAACCACCCGCTTGCCGTCGATCACTCCCACCCGGTCAATTGTGCCGGCAAACGTTCTCTCTGCCATAGGAACCTCGATGTATTCCCACTTTGGCTGGAAGTCATGGCAGAAAGAGATCCAGGCCATCAGATAAAGGCCGACATCCACAGCAACTTCCCCGTCTTCATCCAGGTCACCACGGTCATATGCTGCCGTCAGCGCATGGATCATCGATCCACGGAAAGCTGCCTGCTCAACCACCGCATTGTCTACACGGTACTTGGTATAAGTAAGCGGCCCAATTATCTCGGTAACGCTTGGCAACTTCGTACCAAGTACGTTGTACTCGTGCTTCTGCTCGTCGAATTCCAGCACTTTCGTAAATCTATTCATATCTACACTCTCCTGATTTCTTAGTATCTATGCCAAGATAACCTGCGATTTCGTCAACGCTGAGATTTGTTGTGATGAAGTCTTTCGCACACTCCTCACACACCCAGTACTCCGCACAGATCTCATAGACGGTTTCCTCATCGTCTATGTCTCTGCCGCATGATGGGCATCTCCGGCAGGGTGGATACTCAGGGATAGGTATCACCTTGACAAATCCTCCTTTCTGTGGTATATTATCCACACCTTTGGTTTGCTTAACTGGTAAACCTTTCTTTCAATTGTGGGAGTCTCTGTAGGGGGAGGCTCCCACTTTCTTTTTCTTACCGGAGGACTTCATCCGGGATATCCTCATACGGGATATCCTCTACCTCATCGGAGACAACCACAAAGGAACCCTTGCCGGAGTTTCTCCACTGGCACAGGCCATTCAGCCGCCCAAAGGAAAGCCACTCCTTGATGTACTTATCCAGGCTCTCGTCCAGGATATAGGTTTCAAACGTGATGCACGTTCCAGCCGGCACCGACTCAGAAGATGCAAGGGAAACACGTTCGCCCTGTGCAGTGCTTGCCCGCAAAGGCCGCTGGCAGTTACCAAGCTCGGAAGACTCAACCAGAGTGCCGTCCTCGTGAGTGATGAACAGCTGCCTGGGATAAACGTGGATCCAGTTGTCCACTGCCTTTTTATGGGCCTTGAGGTTGTCCTTGTTGGACTTTGTTCCGGTGATCTTCTTGCAGGCTGCTGCTGCACTTTTGTAGAATCCCCTAATCATGTAGTTATACAGATAAGGGTGGCCCGCATCGTCTTTTGCGAAGACAGTCATGCCCTTTGCGGCAACCTCGTCCGCACCAAAGGCTGTGACTTCTTCTTCCATCGTTGCGGCATCAGGTGCCTTACTTGCGATGAAGTTTGCGTAAACTTCTGAATCTCCAGGGCAGGTGCCAAGAGCATCCTCGGTAAATCTGATCTTTGTAGTATGTTTTTTAGCCATTTGTTTTTAACCTTTCTTTCAAAAAAAATTTAGTTTTGTAGGGGATAAATTTGCTTTTGCTGGATTTTCAACTGTTTTCCGACCACCTCTTTCTATCCTTGCCGACACGAAACATCACCGGGCCTGACGGTACGCTGCCATGCAATGCCATCACGTCGCACATCGTCTCCACTCAAAACAATGCCTCAACTATGCTTTCCGGTGCCAACGCAGATCTGGCCTATGCAATTCCATAGCATATCAACTCAGGGCCGGGCCAATGCTTAACTGGTTCTTACTTTACGAAACCTCTGCGGTGCACAGCCTTGCTTTACTTCACCGGAACGGATCATGTCAATTCAATACCGACACAATTCCCAACTGAGGAATACAGTTCCATAACAAAACGGTGCACAGCATAGCTGAACCATTTCTCTGCGTGAAAATACAATGCCGAAACATAGGTAAGCTAAACTGTTCCACTACTTCTCCGTGCGAAGCTTTACCTCTCCGCTGCCTTTCGTTGCCTTGCCAATCCGACGCTTTTCTTTTCATGTCGAAACAGCACCAACGCAGTGCTTTTCTCTGCTATTCAAATCCATTGCATTACCTTCAACACTTTTCCGTAGCACCTCGATACTTTTCCGTAGCACCTCAATGCTTTGCCTCTGCTTTTCCGAACACTACTATGCCATTTCCTTGCAGTACTCTTCCATGCCGATACGACTCGAAACGACACCACACCAACACACAGCGACTCAGCGCAATCACTTTGCCATGACGTTACGAGGTAGCACACCGCCGCTCCACAACCAAACGTCTCCATACTATGCCTAAACGTGTCAGTGCTTTACCGTTACTAATCTTATCCTAACTGCGCTTTGCCATCACAAGTCAGCTCCTCACCAGGTCTTGCCACAACGTGACTGCGCTATGCGATGCCTTTGCCTCGCGTTTCTTGACTTTTCCTGTGCTTCGCTGTACTCATCCTTGCCAATGCAGAACTTCGTGCTTCGCCACCCTACGATGCCACTACGATTCGCTTCTCAGATGCGCTTTACCACGACGGTACCCCAAGATGCATTGCTTTACTCTGCCTAGACTTCACTGTGTTCAGCCTTGCCAACACTGTGCTCGACTAATCCCAGCTTTGCCCAGACACTACAACTCTATGGATCACATCGCCTTGCCATTGCCTCGCCCTGCGCTGCCAAACACCGCCCTTACTTTGCCCTTCATTGCTCGGCCTCTGCATAATTGGTTCTGATGGTCATTCGGATGTCAACGGCCATCAATGCAAGGGTTAGCTGGTCAATTGTCCAATCACCAGTGTGCTTCTTCAGTAGTCTCTTATAGGTACTTAGGGAAATACCCATTTTCTCGGCAATCTGTTCTTGTGTCTTCCCTTCGGCATTTGCACGTTCCAAGAGTTCAGCTTTGAGCCGGTCGGCCCTTGGCTTGCTCATCTGTGATAGTTTTGTGTAGGGGATACTATCACCTTCCTTTCCTTTAGTCCGGCAATGGTGGTGCACCAGGCTCTATTGCGAATTTTGGTGGATAATATTTTTCGTAGCGGAGATTGTAACCGTACTCTGGATCACGAGCCTTATACTTTCGTATCCAGTAATCTTCACGTTCTTTGCGATCACTCGGCTGGACATTTTCCTCTATGACATAGATTTTGAAAGCATCACGTCCATACTTGTCATAGTCTTGCTGCCAATTAGATGGGGGCCGTTTTTTCATTCCGTCGTATTCATGACTCATCATCAATTTCAAGCCCTTATTCAATTGACGGAAATGTTCGACTATTCGACCATCCATATCAGCTGAACAGCCAATATAAACCCTACCTGTTTCGGTACACCTTATTGCGTAGATCACTGCTGGTAGCTTTTTTCTGCTTATTCGTTCGATTACTTATTTCCTCCCTTCTCGGCCATATACTTGGATTCAAATTCAACGATTTGTTGAACTTTTAGGCGAAAAATATCGGCAAGCTTTGCGACAAGGGTGATATCCATTTTCTTCTGACGATCGCCAGATTCAATATATGAATAATATGCCTCCGTAATGCCTATTTTTTCAGCCATTTCCTTCATAGTATAGCCTTTTTTCTCGCGTTGTGCTTTCAACCAGTCCCGCATGGACTGCCCTCCTCTCGTCTGATTTTGCTCAACATCTTGTTGAGATAAGCACATTATACACGATCTAAACAGTTTGTCAAGTAAAGTAACAACAAAATGTTAAATTTTATTTTTTGTTTCCATATTGACATTTTGTTAAGAACATGGTACTATCAACTTAACAAGGAGTTGAGAATATGAATAACATCAGAAGAATACGAATGGCCAGACATATGACGCAGAAAGAATTGGCGAAACGACTCGGATGCACTGATGCTGCTGTCTCAAATTACGAGCGTTCGGCTCGCCGCCTTGACTATGAATTACTTTTACGAATCTCTGAAGCGTTATCATGTACGGTCAGCGACTTAGTGGCAGATAGTATTGTTTTTGAAGCTTCGGAAAGAATGCCAATCTCAGAGAATGAGCAACAATTAATCTTGATGTATCGTAAATTGAATCAACCAAATCAGGATAACACAATGGAATACATGAAGTTTCTCTATCAATTGCAAGCAAAACCAAAGGGTGATTAAATGAAATGCAAAAACTGCCGCCGTGATCTGCCGGAGAATGCTCTTTACTGCTGCTGGTGTGGTGATCCTCAAATCAAAAACAAAACAGATTACAAGATCCCGGAACCGAAGCAGAGAAACGGATATTTCAGCGGGCGGGTTGTCATCGCCGGCCGCAAGGTCACAATCACCGGCAAAACGAAAAAAGAGTATTTTCAAAACGCACAAAAAGCAAAAAGTGAGAAACTGGAAATAAAACAGTTTCCCACTCTTGAAAAGGCTATATCAAATTATATAGACTCTAACAGTGAGGTATTAAGCCCAAGCACGATAAGAGGCTATGACAGCTATTTGCGGAACCGATTCAAAAAATATATGCCGGTGAAGATTGATCAAATCGACTACCAGGTAATGCTCAATGAAGAGGCGAAAACAGTTTCCGCAAAAACAGTCCGCAACTGCTGGCGGCTGGTAACTCCGTCCTTAGAGTATGCCGGCTTCAATGCGCCAAAAGTAAACCTGCCGCAAGTGGCAGAACCAAAAACGGATTTTCTCAATCATAAAGAGATTATTAAATTCTTGCAGGCTGTAAAGGGTGATAAATGCGAACTTGCTGCGCTCCTGGCATTGCATAGTTTGAGAGCTTCGGAACTATACGCATTAACACCGGATGACATAAAGGATGGATATATTAATATCCGTGGTTCCATTGTACGGGATAAAACCGGGAAATGGGTATCAAAAGAAACCAACAAGAATAGATTGTCAACTCGACGGATTCCAATAGTTATTCCACGCATAATGGATCTGCTACCGGAGTCAGGCCAATGTGTCACGCTGGATAGAGAAACAGTCAGGCAACATCTCATAAAGATCTGCAAAAAAGCAAAATTGCCAATAGTATCATTGCACGATCTAAGACGGTCTTTTAGTTCTTTAGGAAGTTATTTATTATGGCAAGAAAGCAATATTTGTGCAATGGGCGGTTGGTCGCCAGGGTCGGCGACGGTTCACCGCATTTATATTAAAACTTCGGACCTCTCCATAAAAGAGGACGCTGCCAAAATGGCAAAATACCTCAAAAAAGCAGGTGTCCGGGAAGTGTCCGATCTTGATAGTTCAAGTATGGCGAAAAGCCCTAAAAAGTGATCTAAAAAGGTCAAAAATGGCAGTTTTCAAAACCGGCCAAAAATGCCATAAAACCGCATAAATGCCGCAAAAGTTCCAAAAAAGGCATAAAAAAAGCTCTCAAAAGCATTAATTGCCTTTGAGAGTTAAAAATGCCGGTGGTGGGACTCGAACCCACACGAAAACAGCCATAACCCCAGTAATTACTAGGGGTTTCAACTACTAGGTGTCCGCAAGGTGTCCGATTTTGCATTTATTTCCACGCCCCATAAAAGTTATTAAAGCCATAAAAGTCAAAAAAGGCAGGCATAAAAGGCATAAAACACCCGGCACAGAATTACACAGAGCGGCACAAGTTTACACAAAATTTCACGCAATGTCAATCGCTTTGAGTTAAACTTGCGAAATTATAGGCAGGGCAAAAGCTGCGGCGGCGGTGGTATAAATTCAAGGGCAAAACCAAAAACACCGCACAAGCCAAAATAAAGCCAAAAAGAAAAGCCGGCATAAACCGGCTTAATCTTTAGAAATCTTTGTATTCGATAACTTCAACGCAAATCGGATCCGGGCCATCTTCAATAACTGCAATCCGTGCCTCCGGCCCGTAAGCTTTCGCCATTTCTACGGCCTCGGAATAATCAAAAGATCCCGTTCCCCAATCAAAATCGTCAGCGTCTTTTTCTACGGCATACCATTTTTTCATTTTTAAAATCTCCTCTCGATTTCATAAATTAATTATATCTCTTGTCGCCTTGTTAATCAATAGCAAAACCGGCTTTTATCTTTCCCACTTTGATTTTTCTATGCTCTTTTCTGCAATGATCCCAGGGTGATCTTTCACATAAGATTCAAAATCTTTTATAGCCTGGTGCCGTTCGGAACCCTCATAAACTTTTACATCTGTTTCAATATCTTTCCCGGTGTCAAGGTTCCGGCTGCAAAACCGGATATAATATTTTACGCTGTTCCGATATCGTTTCTCCCGGATAAGCTTAACCACCGGAACCGTTGGAGCCGTTGCCAGCTCATTATATCTTTCTGCTAAAGCTATTCTATAGGCCGTTAATGTTTCAATAGCTTTCTGGCATTCCTCAATAGTTGCGGCGGCTTTCTTGTCACTGTCTGCAATTTCTTTCAATTTGTCTATTGTGTGCGGTGGCCAAAAATAGCTTTGAATATGGAACGTTTTAATATCTCCGGCTCTTGGGGGCCAGCTTCCAAAGCTGTAGCCCCCGTTAAACATCTCATGCAAAAGCTCTTTCTGTTTGTCCGTCATAAGTCAATATCACACTCCCAACCGTGATCCTGTTTGATTCCATAAAGCTTTTGCAATATCCCTAAAAGCATGTGCTCAAGCCGGTAAACAAAACCCTTTATTTTCGTTTCACATTCAGGATCTTCCACCTGGTAAAGCAGGCAATCAACAAAGTTTTTAAACGTCCATATGGCATTTATCAAAGTTTCACGGTCTCCCGCACTGCCTGACATATATCTTCTCTTTGCCTTTGCTTTGTACTCGTTGAAAAGCTCTTTATATTCTTCAGGATCATTTTCAATCTCGATATCGTTATATTGTTTCTGTACACTGATTGCATTCAGTCTATAAAGCCAAACAAAAGCTTTATAATAATCTTCTGGTAAATAAACCCGGCTCTCGCTATAATTCCACAGTCTCAAAACCGGCCCAAAAACATTCTGGCAATCTGCCAGTCCGGCACATAATCCAGCCGCCTTAATAAATTGTTTCTTATCCATAACAAAACTTGACATTTTAAAATCCTCCAATAATCAAAATTCTTTAGGGCTTATACTCTCATAAATCCGGCTGTAATTTGCCGCCGGCCTGCTGGGCTTGTTCTGGCTTGCGGCCCCAATTAGGGAAATGAGGCCGCATATTAAACCAAAACCCAATGATATATAACCAATAATCATGCCGCATAAAGTTTTTTGTATGCTATCATAAAAGCGGCGGCTTCCCGATCACTGGTAATAAGATCCAGCCGGTAATTGGCTAAATACTGGGCAACCTCCCAAACCTTGCCGCGCTTCTGCATCTCATTATCAAAATCGGCAACGGCTGCATCATATGCCGGGGTAGTGTCGCCGTATTCATAAAGAAATTCATAAGCGGCGTTAAATTCAAGATCCAGGGCCTGCAATTCCTTAGGTGTCATAATTAATAACCTCTCTTTCAATTTAGCAACTTTCCCGGGCTTGGAACCGGCGGCGGCTGCATTACGGCCCGGGGGCCGTCCTCTGCATTAACGGGCTGCAATCTGCTGCAAATATTTGCAATGGGCATTCAGCCTGGAACCTCCACACCAAACCCTGGCATTAATGCCGCCTTTATCAGTGTAATAAACTGTATTGTCTGCATCCTGGTACATTTCAAAATTTTCACACCGGTTTTCATAGGGGTAACTTGTGCCGCGCTTACCATCCCATTTAACAAGAGATGCCCGGATAATTTCGCCGGTAGAAATAACCTGAAGACCATAAAAGCCGCTTTTGAATTTAACAATATTGTGTGTCATTTTGTATTATCTCCATTCTTTTTATTTGCCTCTCTTAAGGGCTTATTAATAGGGCCGGCCTCCCGGCCCCATTGTATAAACATTTAAGCAAGTGCCGCCTGGGGTTCCTGGCTGAAGATCTGGCTTCCGTGCATCTGGCGGATCTTGTCCATGCTGTAGTGCCAGTGCTTTCTATTAAGATCCGCAACCGTTGCATGATGCCAGTGCCAGGATTTTTTTGATTTGCTCCACTGGAAGCCCATTTCTTTTAAGGTGTCGCGGTATTCATAAGTGTTTCCACGAACCCAAATCCAGGAGCCGCAAAGCTCTACCTCAAGGCCCTGCATCTTGACAAGCTTGTCAATGATGTTCATGAATTCAAACGGGGTTTCTGTTGTCTGGTGTTCTGCATCTGCTGTTGCGTTGTGCTGATTCTTCAGCAGGTTAAACATTTTTTCATATTCTTCATTAAGCTGCTGCATCTCTTCTTTTGTGCCGCCACAATCGGGATGGAGCTTTTTTGTAAAAGCCCGGTAAGCTTTTTTCAGCTCTTCAAGAGTCTTGCAATTCATTAAATATTTCATGATGTATCTCCTTTTGATTTATTTGATTTTGGTTTGTGTCGCTTGGCTTATCGTGGCTTTAAAATACACCCGCTCACCGTATCTGTCAAGGGGTTAAATTACCCGCTCACCGTGTTTCTATGTTTTGCACAAAATACACCGTCTCACCGTATAGAAAACAGCTTCGGAATTTGTGCAGGTTGTACACTCTCTCACCGTTTACAATTTCCACTTGCTCACCGTATCGATTTATGATATAGTATCTATCACATTGAAAGAGAGGTGACACCATGCCAAGCGAAGCACACAAGAGAGCATCAAAAAAATGGGATGCTGTCAATATGACAAATCTATCTATAAAGGTTCGCCGGACATATGCCGACGAGATCCGAAGAGCGACAGCCGAAGCGGGAACAACTCCGGCCGCTATCATGAGAAAAGCTATTGATGAGTTTATGCAGAATCACCAGGAAGAAACACAAATAGTAGAATAGAAATATAAAGAGCTGGGGGCTTGTCCTCCGGCTCTATTTCTATTTATAGATATATTATCTTGTCTTCAGATCTTCCGGCCCTCTTTCCCTCTCTCTTTCTCTCTTGTATCTATTTATCTATTATCGACTATTCAATTATTATTCTATCTATTAATATGATTGTCTTTTCCTGCCCTGGTGTTTTCCCTATAGTCGATATAATAGAAATATTAGATTGTAATAGATTAGAGAGACTGACATATATAAACTCTAGTCACGGCCTTTAGTCACTCGCGACTATATTTCCTACCTTTCCGGTAGGTTTTATGGTTTATCAGATTCCTTTTCAGATTTGACGGATTTACCAGGAGACAAGGCCGGATCTATATTCCTATTTGTTTAGTAGGTTATTCGCTGCCGTCTACCTCTTTCCCTTTCCTGCTGTCCGTCTCTCGCGGACTTGTGCAGGCCCTGCCGATGGTGTCCGTGTTGTGCGTACATTTAGAATGTTTTGTGCGTATCTCACGGAATGAGATTGAAATAAATCTCGGATAGTGGTTATTATACGAGGTTTATCGTTAACCCTATTGTGTCCAGGCGGGGCGCGGGCCGTAAGGAAGCCGGCGGGGCGCGGCTTGTGGTGTTTTGCTGCAGGCGGTTCCGGGTTGCTGGGTGTTTTCCTTTTTTTGTGGGCGCGGCTTGCGGGAGCGGGAGCGGATCCGAGCACGAACGAGCCCCCGGGAAGGGGTAGCGGAAAAACAGACGTATCAAAATAATATATATATAATATATATTTCTCACAGCCTCAAAAACCTCAAATGACTTAGGGTGGCACTGAGGGAGCTGGCGGTTAAAGTGGCACTATTTGACAAGATAGGGGTATCAGAAAAAGGCATGGGGGTATTCACACGGAAGGGTGGTCACGGGAAAATATCAGGGTATTGACAAATCTATGAGAATCTGTTATAACGTTATGAGAGAATGTAATAGATAGGTTTCTTTTGCCTGGGAACTTTTTCTCTTAGTCACTTAAGCGTGGCCTCCTTTTGATTTTATACCTCAAGGCTGTTGTAGTGAACGATCAACACTATTAGGTTGCGACAAACAGCGAGGGTGGAAATCCCTCTCCTTTCCTAATGCAGAGTGGAGCAGAAGCAGCTCGTCTGGCCCATAACCAGAAGGTCATAAGTGCAAGTCTTATCTCTGCAACTATGTGGAATTCAAATCTGTTCACCTTATGGGCAACCGTGAAAGACGGGTAATAAGCATTCTATTCCTCTCCAACCATAGGGGGGTACCTACAAAACACTGGGGTGTGTTCTTCTTAGGTACTCCCCTAAAAAAATATTTTATATATGAGAGGTTCTAATGGATACATAGATACAGAGGCAGGTGAAACCGCATAGCTCGAAAGTTCAACAATCCGAAACAGAAGAAGACAGATGTAACGTGGAACGTCGGAACACCGAATGCGAAGCAGAAACAGGCTTTCTTAGCCAAGACACTTTATGTCGGATATGGTGGAGCCAAGGGTGGCGGGAAAACCTGGTTCATCCAGCACAAGGCCATAGGCGGTGCATTGGAGTATCCGGGAATCAAGATTCTCATCATGAGAGCGCACTACCCCGAACTGGAGCAAAACCACATCAACCCTATCAAGGCACTGGTGGCACCGATGGGGATTGCGACGTATAACGGCTCGACTCACCTGATGACGTTTGACCTTGGGGATGACCTTCCCCCGTCATACATCCAGTTTGGACACTGGGTAGGTGAAGAATCGGAGAACGAGTACAACGGCTTGGAATTTGACTGGATCTTCATGGATGAAGCTACACAGTTTTCCGAGAGAGCGTTCAACTTCCTGGGCGGCTGCTTGCGTGGTACGAACGATATACCGAAACGATTCTATGTAACGTGCAACCCCGGCGGCATAGGGCATCGTTGGGTAAAGAGGCTGTTCATCGACAAGGATTACAAGACGAACTGCAAGAATCCTGAGGAGAACGAGAATCCGAAAGACTACACTTTCATTTTCGCCACAGTCGATGACAACCAGATCATGCTGAAGAAATCCCCGACGTATCTTCGGACGCTGGCGAATATGCCGGAAGATCTGAGAGAAGCGTACCGGTATGGTAACTGGGATATCGTCGGCGGGAACTACTTCAAAGAGTTCACGGTTGGCAAGCACACGATTCGCCCGTTCAAGATACCGGACTTCTGGCCCAGGTATCGAAGCTTTGACTATGGCCTTGACCGACTGGCAGTCGGCTGGTGGGCAATCGATGAGGACGGACGGTTCTGGCTGTACCGGGCCTATGAGGAGAAGAACCTCATTGTGTCGAATGCCTGCAAGGAGATCAAGGAGCACACTCTGCCGAATGAGGTAATCAGTGCGACATATGCTCCTCGTGATATTTGGTCACGGTCAAAGGACACAGGCCGGTCAATGGCAGAGACGTTCATGCAGAACAACATCCCATTGATCCAGGCCGATAACTCCCGTGTTCAGGGGCATATGCTGATGAAAGAAGCAATGGCCCCTATTCCCCTCCGGGATCCAAGTGTGCGGAAGATATTTGAAGCCCGTGGTATGGACGCACCGAAAGAGCTTCCCGGACTCATGATATTCGATAACTGCGAGAAGGTAATCTCTGATATCAGAGATATCCAGGCAGATGAGAAGAATCCGAATGACTGTGCGAAAGACCCGCATGAAGTAACGCATAACCCGGACATGGTTCGATACTTCGTGATAAGCAGAGTGTCGGCAGCAGAGAGGCCGGTCGAGGAACAGATTGACCCGTTTGCCGAGTTTGAGCCGGAGCCTGCAATGGACTATGTGTCCTACATGACAGGCGGGGAAATCACAAACAGCTACATAGGAGTGTGACATGGCAACAACAGACAGAGGGCCTAAACCTACATATCCAGACCCCAAGGTTCTGAAGAAGAAAATTGACGAGTACTTCGATGAATGTGCTGATCCGAATGTAAGGGAATTCCCGGACTTCGCCGGAATGCGGCTTTACCTCAGATTGCGGAAGAAAGATGTCGAAGACCTGTGCTCACCGGAAATCAACGGTGACAAGGCATACGAGTATCAGGAGATATTCGATTATGCAAGAGACAGGAGAGAAAGCCTGCTGGTGCGGCAGCTAGTGACACAGCCGAAACTGGCCCAGGGCATCCGACTTGCTTTGGCAATGCCGGAGAACGGCGGGTACTCAGACAAGGCGGCAGAGAACCAGGACAGGAAAGTCCACATCAAGGTATCGGAGAAAGACGAGGAGTTATTCAAGTGATTTGGGTATTCACGATATTCGCTGTGGTTGCAGCGGCATACTCCGTCATTGCGACGGTGGAAATGAGCAAGCTGAAGAAACAGCTTGAGCATCTCAGCAAGCGGGCAGATTCAGCAGACAACAGCATTGCCCAGCTGGCAATCGCAGTGTCTGAGAACAAGAAGAAGCTGGAAGAGACTCAGATAGACCCCATCGAGCAGCAGGTACAGGAAGCGAAAGCTGAAATCCTCAGTCAGTGGATTAACAGCATCACAAGCTACAATCCGTATGAAAAGGTTTGATTATGGACGAATACAAGAACAGAAAAAGTGAATACAGCGAAGATAATCTGAGCGAAGACGAACGTTTGCTTGGCCTGTTCAGAGGCCTGAAGATGCCGACGTACCGGATTGCCTGGCAGATGTATCAGAAGGGTGCGGCATTCAACCAGCAGATTAATCTCGATGAGACAGTACGAGTCAACGAGAACTTCTTCATCGGCAAGCAGTGGGAAGGGATTGCGACGAACAATCTTCCCACACCTCAGATTAACATTCTGAAGAGAACCGGTATGTTCACTGTTGCTACTACGGTGAGCGACAATGTGAAAGTGACTGCCTCTCCCCTTGCGAATACCGTCGGCACAGCGAACTACAAGCGCATCGTTGGATATGTCAATGATGAGTTCGAGGCCATCTTCGAGCGAAACAAAATCCCGTCTCTGATCAGGGAGTTTGCCCGTGATGCCGCTGTAGATGGTGATGGTTGCATCTATGTGTACTGGGATGCGGATGCAGAAACCGGGCAGAAGGTAAATGATGCGGAAATAAAGGGCCAGGTTTGCTGTGAGACTGTAGACAACACGAGAGTGTTCTTCGGCAACCCGTCCGACGTGAGAGTACAGGAACAGCCCTGGATTATCATTTCCAAACGTGTTCCCGAACGGAATGCCCGTCTCATGGCGAAGAACAATGGCTCAGATGAGTGGCGAAGCATCACGGCCTCACCGGAAGAGACAAATGCGGTAGACGAGGCGAAGTGGAACGATGACCTCGTGACTATACTCCAGCTGTTTTGGAGAGACGATGAAACCGGAGAAATCTGGACATATATGTCTTGCGAGACAGCAGAGATTGAAGAACCTAAGAATCTGAAGATCAAGCACTACCCCATCGTGTGGCTGTGCTGGGATACGATCAAGGACTGCTATCATGGACAGGCCATGATGACGGGCCTCATCCCCAATCAGATTGCAATCAATAAAACTCATGCTCTGACGGAAGTCTCCATGATGAACATGGCATTCCCGTCAAAGATTTACGATAAAACGAGAATCGGCAAGGTAACCAACCAGGTTGGTGCAGCATATGGTGTAAACGGCTCCGTAGACAATGCAATGAAAGTTGTCGAGGGCGCGAACATCTCACCGCAGGTATTCCAGTACATCGACAGTCTTATCAATCAGACACAGTCCTCTCTTGGTGCTACGGATGTTGCGCTGGGTGATACCAGACCGGACAACACCTCCGCAATCATTGCTCTTCAGAGAGCAGCATCAACTCCGTCCGAGATTACCAAGCAGAACATTTACTCCTCTATTGAAGACCTGTCGAGAATCTTCCTGGACTTCATGGGCGAATACTATGGGATACGCTGGGTAGACAGGCCGATCACTGATCAGGAAAGGATGCTGGTGCAGATTGCACAGCAGGCGAATCCTGACCAGGAGATGCCGGAAGAAGTACCGGAGCAGTTTGACTTCTCCGAGCTTAAAGACCACCCGGTTATCATCAAGGTTGACGTAGGTGCATCGACTTACTACTCCGAGATTGCATCTATTCAGACTCTTGAGAACCTGCTGATGCAGGGGCAGATTACAGTAATTCAGTTCCTTGAGAGACTGCCGGATGACTACATCCCGCAGCGGATGGCACTTATCAGTGAGTTGAAGAATCAGCAGGCACAGATGATGCAGGCACAGCAGGCCACTCCCCTTCCAGCACCGGAAGGTGACATGAGCGGTGGGCCTGTGGTGCAGGGAAACGCTATGATGGACATTCCGACCGGAAGCGGAAACGGAACTTTGCAGAGAACCATTATGCAGACCGGTGATACAAAGGGGTTAGTGTGAAATGATAAGAATCTATTGTGACGCAGCTGATGCGTGGCTGAGAGAAACTCAGACGCTGACTGCCGGCATGATCAATTACCCGGAAGTCCTGTTGACGTTTTCGGATGATTGGGATGGATACGGCAAAGCAGTCATTGTAAGAGCAGGCACAGTAGAGAAAGCTGCTCTGATTGTAAATAACAAATTCGTTGTTCCTTCTGAATGCCTTGCGGAATCCGGTGTTAATCTGATTGTTGGCATTTCCGGTTCTGATGGTGTGCATACCATTCCGACGATCTGGTGCTCTTGCGGTGAGATCATGGATGGCACAGATGTCCAGGACAGCACAGCCATTGGTGAAGCGACTCCGGCCCTGGTAGACCAGATGCTTGGATATGCACAGGATGTGGTCGAAGAAGCGCAGATGCTGAAAAACTACATTATCAAAACTGTGGCATATGACAACACCAATGCGAACCAGTTTGGAAATACAGAAGTAACAATCGATGACTCCGGTGAGGGAGAAAACAGAACACTCACCTTCTATTTCAAAAATATCAAGGGCAGAGGCGTTGCCAAGCTCCTGTTCACACAGTCCGGTGAAAACAAGGGGCGGCTCCAGGTACAGCTTGAAGGTGAAGAACCCGTCAACTTCGACGGAGTCAAGGAAGCACTGAGCGCAATTGAAACGGCACTCTCCGAAGCTGGAACTTCTGAGGCAGAAAGAGAAACCGCAGAGAATGCGAGGGAAGTTGCTGAAGAACAGCGTGACCTTGCAGAGCAGGGCCGTGAATCTGCTGAACACGCAAGAGACAATGCTGAGAGCAACAGGCAGAGTGCAGAAAGCACACGAGATGCAAACGAAGCAACACGCATTGCCAACGAGACTACACGAGAGACGAATGAAAACACTCGACAGAGTAATGAGCAGTCTCGCGTGGAGGCAGAAGCAGACCGGGCCGCAGAGTTTCACAGATGGGAAACTGTAGACCAGCTGAACGGATTAAAGTCCGAGGGATATGCAGTAGGCAAGGCGAATGGTGAAGATGTCGGCAGTGACAGTCCGTACTACCAGAACAACGCAAAGTATTATGCTGAGTATGCAGAGGACCAGAAAGACGATGCAGTTACAGCAAAGAACACAGCCGATGCAAGAGCAGTTGATTCTGAGTCCTGGGC
>Ga0326513_10001867_pt1 | contig 15838 bp, 14 predicted proteins | sample 2_2465_0518_D_FD_203654 | JGI IMG/M metagenome (GOLD analysis project Ga0326513, IMG submission 203654) | Bovine rumen microbial communities from UC Davis, California, United States - 2_2465_0518 | ecosystem: Host-associated > Mammals > Digestive system > Stomach > Rumen | place: USA... | reverse complement strand
GGCTGATTGAAATTTTGAGCATGTTCAAACATACTACAACAATTAAGTACATTATTACCTAATGTAACATTTTGATTAAACCTAACTGCGTATTTAAACATATTGTAGCAATTAGTTACACTATCAGGTATAGTTATAGGCTGATTAAAACTACTGGCGTCTTTAAATATATTACAGCAATTAGTTATACCATTACCTAACGTAACAGGCTGATTAAAACTTCCAGGAAATATTCTATCATAAGCTACACAGTTATTACCTATATGTACAGGTTGATTAATGTTTGTAGATGTAAATAAAAGAGCAACATTACAGATATTATCACCTATAATTACATTTGTAGTTAGATCCTCATTGGTTATTGTTTGACCTCTAAGCCATCTCTTATCGCCACATACGACATAAAAGCTATCAAGATTAACATCACCACCAGATGCATTATAACTGCTTCTAAAACAAATGCCCATAATTACATCCTTTCTAACTTACAAGTGACTATTCTATCAACACTCTTTGCTGTATATGTAACTGTTACCTGACCACTTACTGATGCATCTATAGACTCATACGGTGAACCATCATCTATAAAGAAATCAGCTATATAGTTTCCAGTTGTAGGAAGATTTGTGAATGTAACCGATGCATTGTTAGCTGAAAGTGTGGCGGTAAGATATATAGGCTTAATAAGCCATACAGCACCACTTGTTATACCATTAGTGCTATTTTCAGTAGGCACTGTATCTAATATGCCATCACCAACATCATCAATAAAGGATGTATGAGTATACTGAATCTTCTCAACTAATGATAAGGCATTCCATTCATCTGTGGTACCAGTAAAAATGACAGCATCAGAACTTATGACATTATTTTCATCTATATTTATACCATTACCAGCAGTGTATGTTTCTCCTCCACCACCAGTAGTAATACCAGCTATCTGAGTTAATTCACCAGTAGTTTTATTTACCTTACTGAAACTCATTTATACACCTCCACTATTATCCATTTAGCTGTTTTATCTGTTATTCTCATAGGCTGTCACCTTAGAAGTCTGCGGATAGGTCAATATATTTGTTTAGCATGATTTATCCTCCTTAAAAATCATTTTATATTTTAGTTATCAGTTATGGTAAATGATGTTGTACTAGCTCCTCCTATACTATAAATAACAATCAAATCGCAGTTTGTGAATGCTTCGGTTTTTGATGTAACAGTACTATTTGTAACAGTTTTAACAGTTCTGCCATTTGAATATCCTTTCATTCCGATGTGGTGTGTCGATAAGGATGCTGTTCTAATAGTACAATTCCCATTAGGGTTAACAATCAACATATTCCCAAGTGAATTACTTGAGCCTGTTATTGCTATTCCGCTTGAGTAGGTCGATATATCTGACACTCCGCCACTAAGATAATCAACAATGATGTAAGATCCTTTTGGTATTTGCAATGCTCCAAATGAACCCATTTTCTTCAACTTACATAATTTTTCAGCCATCTCAATCCACCCCCTCAATTCCAATATAGAATGTCGTTGACGGAATAGCTGATGCATATAGATACATCGTTGTACCATCAACAGTCACATATTGAAGTAAGTCATAGGCTTCTTGCTGTGCTGCCGTTGGCAGTCCTGAGCCTGAGCTTGTTGAGATATCAACAGATGGACTGTCAACATATACATGAGAGAGTGCAATGCTCTTTTTATACAAGGTTGACCCACTCTGACTCGTTGTGTCCGCAGTCCATGAGCTTGTATTAACTGTCTTGCGAGTCAGCTTGTGCTTGTTGGTAATAGCTGTATTTGTTGTTGATATAGAAGTCTCTAAAGTCTGCATTTGCGAAGTAAGTTCCTGATTGGTCTTTGCATATGGCTGATATGTACTATCTGTATCATTCTGAACTAATATCATAGGATGTAGCGTTTTATTAGTAACAGTTTGCCCACTTCTGACCATATATTTAAAAACAAGCAAATCTGTTCCATTATAGGTAAAATTAGGTCTAGCGCTATTTGCAAGGTCAGCAGAAGTAGTAACATCATACAAATACATCCAATCAATTCCTGTATCTGTAATTTCACTACATACAAGTTTATATTCTCCTGCTTTTGGTAGCACTAAATCATATCCTGTTAATGTGATAATTGAATTATTACTGGATGATGCTGTTCCATTCACAACTATACTACCATCATCATTAAATGTATAACTTACATCCCTGAATGTGAAAACATTATTAGACCATGTTCCACCTGTATTTTGTGCTTTTATAACATCTAAATTAAATGGTATTAAGTTTTTAGCGCCTAAAATCCCATTTGCCACATATACATCATTTATGGCATCATATACACCACCAGATTTTACAAGATTCTCACTGTCTTCTGTAGGTACATCGTCAACTATACCACTCTGAGAATCACCAGCAAAAGCTACATAATCATACTTTATTTTTTCTGATAAAGGGAGAGCATCCCATTCAGCTTTTGTTCCAGGAAATATCTTCGCTCTTTCACCAATTTTTTCACCTGCGGCAGTAAAAAGAGCTGTCATATTACTATTGCTTGCAAAATTAGACATGAGTGCCTCCTTTATAAAAATTCGGATAGAGCCTGTTATAGCCCTACCCGATAGATAGAAGATTATCCAAGAAGAGCTATAAGGTCATTGACCTGCTGTGTTGTAAGAGCATCGGGTTCAGCCGCATCTATAAGGTCAATTACTGTAACAGGTTCGACCTCAACTGCGTCCCAATCACCTGCGGTATGGCTTACAATAAACTTATAAAGGTCATCTTTGTAAATAACAACATCACCTTCATTATAAGGGAGTGTATCGTCAAAGAAGCCAGCTATCATTCCAGCTACCTTCTCAATCTTGTTCATGATAGCGTCAACATCGATAAAATTTCCGAGAACATCAAACTTGTATGCTGGAGTTACAGTCTTTGTGTAATATGTCTTACCAGACTGAACTTCCGTATCCTGTGTGAGTGTATAAACTCCACCGTCTTCTTCATACCAACCCTGAGCATGAGGGTCACCAGAAGGATCTGATACAGCGTCATATGATGTTGTAGAAGCATCAACGATAACTACATTCGTTCCTGCGGGATACTTCTTGCCTGCACCCTCAATGAAATCAGCAGTTGTTGTGAAGTCATCTGTTACATTGTAAACGTAACCTACCATATCAGCAGTTCTTGTTGATGGAAGCTCTGCAAAAGCTTTTGAACCCTTTGCAATATAAGCTCCACCAAGAGCTTTAAACTTCTGGCCGATGACTGTCATAATGGCATTGGCGTTATCATAAGATACAAAATTCATAATATTACCTCCATTTTATATGAGTATGTTTAATAGTTCCTGCATTTGTTCGGGTGTAAGTTCATCATCAGTTACACCACCTTTAAGATTAGGTGTAGTAAATGTCTGTACTTCACCTTCTTCATCTCTATAGGTTATATCTAATTTATATACATCCTCAGTATCAGTATTTACTGTAACCTGAGGAGCATAACCAGATTCTACAAATAGGGTGCTTGTATGTTCTTGTCCAAGGTCATCTACCCATTTGAATGTAATGATATTACCAGTACTTGTAGGAGTTATTGACTTAATTTCGCAAGGTGCGCCTTTAAGTGCTCCCATCCCTATAAGACTTTTCTTTGTGTAATTTACTGATGCACCATAAGCTTCTTCAAAAGCCTGTTGGGGAGTCATCGCCATTTAGCTCACCTCCTTTAAAAAGTCCATACTCCTGAACTATTTATTCTACCAAACTCCATATCAGCACAGAAACAAGATGAGCCGAGGAATAATCTATCTGTATCAAGCAAACCTTCTATACCTTCGCCAGTAGTTTTATCCATGACTTCTGATTTAGAGTCGGCATCAAGAGAAGCCCTGACAACTCTACCATTCTCATCTTCTGATATAACGGTAAAATCTTTACATACTACCATGGTATTTACCTCCCTACTATATTATTGTATACTATATTTCATTTATTTTGCACCACTTCCTGTGGTAATTCTACAATATGCCCAGGTCTATTTGTATAACCCTCTTTACATACACCACATTTAATATTATTCTCTATCAATTCTTTAGGCATCTCTTCCCATACACTGTAAATATCATCTGGGTTATAAGCTTCCGTTCTAAGCTTATCGAAAAATTCTTTTATGCCTATATAAGGAATAATGCCTACTAAATCACCAGACTGTGACTTCTGCATCATTGCCATAGAATAAAGCTGGGAAAGAACATCATCTGTAATATCATCTTCTATCTTCTTATAAAGGGTATTATAGAATTTCTTTGTGTACTCCCAATTCTGCTTCTCAAATACAGGCTTTCTTGCATGAGTCTCTATATGGTAGAAATAGAGATTTATCATAACTGTGGCTATCTGTTGAATTACAGCCCCACTAAATGGTCTTGACTTCTTAGCATTCTGTATAGCCCATATCATGTTATCTGTCCAGCCACACATACACTGGTCAAAACCATACTGACCATCATTTATTCTAGTGATAGAATTTTCTTTCATATGCCAGTAGTATGTAAGGTCATTTACAAATACTACCTGCTCATTAGGATTATCACACAGAAGTCTTACCCATGTATTAAATCCTGTATCTTCATTAGCCCTAGTATCATTCATGTAGATATGATTCTGCTCTATCCATTCTCTACGATATATCTTACCAAACATCCATACCATATCATTAGTATGTGGTATCTGCACTCTGATATTATCAGTAAGTTGGTCGAACCTAGAAGATACACACTTTATCACATCATTCTGTTGAATACATCCTCTTAATGTCTGTAATGCCAATGTTCCAGCGAATGTATCATCTGCATCAATGCAGGTGAAAAATTCACCATCACCAGCTTCTATACCAGACTGTCTAGCTTTACCTGGGCCAGAGTTCTCCTTAAGAACTACCTCTTTAATGCTGAAATACTTCTTAAACTTATCTACTGCATCCTTGTAGGATTTATCACCATCATTTACTATGATTACCTGTAAATCTTCGGCGATGGTCTGAATTGCTATTGAGCATAAAGTTTTCTCAATAGTTTCGTGTGCGTGGTACGCTGGAATAATGATATCGACTTTGCCTTTTTTCATTTTGTTACACCTCTCTTATATATTGTTATGCTCTTAAAAAATCTTCGTAAGAAGCATCATAATGCATACTCCAACCTGTGCCTATACTACCGAAGTTATGTGAGCTTCTATTACCTTCAAGGTATACATCACAAGATACACCATTTTTATTCCAGGTAAATGGATGCTGACCATTATTAGGTACACCCACTATACCATTTGATACCCATACTTTTGATAGATTATTACATGTGTGTAGGAAAAACATACGAAATGCACTTGTAACACTAGCTGTACTCCAACCGGACAAATCTAATGATTGTAAATTATAGCAATGATGGAACAGGTGATTGAAATCGCTAACCTTCTCTGTGTTCCATCCGGTAACGTTTAAATGTCTTAGGTTTGCACACATCGAAAACATTTTATTTACATTACCATTTTGACCAAAGTTTATATTAGGCATATTTATTGATGTTAGATGTGTGTTATTTTCATAAAACATTGAAAACATACCATGTAAATCCATTATATTATTTGTTTGACAAAAAATATTAACATCTACTAAATCATGGCAATGTTCAAACATACAATTTGCACTTATAACATTTGATATATTACCTGTAACATTAAATGTTTGAAAAGAATAATGATTAGAGCTGGCTAATATCTCAGCATTAAAATTGTTAATATTGATATTGTCAATTGTAACTGATATTAAGTTAGGGCATCGCTGAAACATAGAAGCATCTTTACTGAGTATATTACCCTGATTATAATTTAAGATATTACAATTATACATATTAACATATCTTAAATTGGCACAATTATAAAATGAAAGATACAAATTTTTTGGATTTGACAATGTCCAATTGTTAATGTTTATACTTGTAATATCTGTGGCATTTCTAAGAAAATTAATTATAGCGCAATTATTCCATGTAACATTTTCCATTCTAAAAGAAGTAAATGATAAACTATTATCATTTGTACTTATGTAACAATTAACTGCATTAAAATTCTCTAACACCAGACTTTGAGTATTGTTTTGTACAAAATCTGATAAATCAGTGTTATTGATATTCCAATTATACAAATTTACGCTAGAGACCTGATTAAATATACGACTACAATCACAATTTTTTAGATTCCAGTCTTGCATTACAACCGCTCCATCAGCACATTTTGCAAACATAGACTGCATATTACAATTTGACCTGTTCATATTAAACATGCCTGATGGTAATTTTGACCCGTAAAACATAGCAGACATACGACTGCCATTACTAATATTCCAATTAGATATATCGTAAAGCAAACTTCTACAATTATAAAACAAATCTGAAAAGTCCTTCACTTTAGAAATATTCCAATTATTTATATCAGTAATTGACTGTAAATTAGCATCATCTCGAAACATCCCACTAATAGTTGTAGTGTATCTAAAATTAAATCCAGGTACATTCAAATTCTCAAGCTCTGGTAAATCACCGAATACTATACGACTATCATTATTTAGATATAGTGTTACTGCTTGTGTATTTAAATATACTTTACTAAAATCATCTGCATCCTGTACAAGGTATGTAGGTAAATTACCATCATTAACATTTATCAATGTTTGATATCTAATATTGATATTATTTGTATTGTTCACTTTACTAATAGAATGTATAGGCATAAATACTCCTTCAAAAACAAAAAAATGTATTATGAATATTTATTAAATTCATATAGCATGCCATGTATATCTGGGCCTTTCTCTAAATATGAAACAAGAGGTAAAACATCAATACTAAAGCTTGTCGTATATTTTGTACCTTCATCTTCAAGTGTTACTTTTACAGAATGCATATCTAAAGTTGCGGCTTCACCTTCACTAGGATCAAAACTACAAATTTCAGTTACGTCTTCTTTTGTTCCATCTGTATATATACCTACAATAATTACACCTGTATAATCAAGTCTTTCGCCTTCTGCAAACTGTACTTTATCAGGCTCTCTTTCAACTTCAATCTTCTGAAATTTTGCAGGCTCACCTTTAATTATTAAGTAAGAATTTGCAAATTTACATTTAATTTGTTCAGCATTGTTATTTTTAATATAAGCCCTAAATACAGAACTTCTACTTGTTATATATGTAGAGAAGAACCACATTAAATGCAAAGTATTACCTACAACTTTTCTTACAGGTATAATATCTTCACTATCTATAATTTCAATATGGGTATTGCGATTTACATAGTTAGTGTAGTAAATTTCAACTTCATCAAAATCACCCATGTCCATTTCTATTTCAGAATGAAATACAACAAATGAACCTTTGGCACATCGGTATGGTAATTTAGCTATTAAGCCTTCTTTTTCAGAATTTATTCTCACATTTGAATATTTACTGGTTGAAAATGATATTTTATTTTCATCAGCGGCTGATGATGCCTTTTCTAAATCAGTCTCAATTTCCCATGTCAAACCTATGTCTGAGATAAATTGTGTTGTACCTTCATTGCCCTCTGCTGAAAATTCGTCAAACAGATTTTGTATGCCTGATAAATGACGTTTAAGGATTGTGTATGAAGCTGTTACCCATATATCTTCTCCTTGTGCCGCCGATTCTTCAAAATCATACATTGTATATGAAACAGTATCACCACACTCTAGCCATGGTGCACCATAGTTTGTAGCTTCAAAGGGTCTATATGTTATATTATACAGATTGCCATATATATTACCTGCAACAAGTCGTTTTGTTACAGTGTCTTTTTCAAATTCAGCCATGAATATATTGCTCTGTACAATATAACTTGTTTTTGAAGCTATAACAGGATAACTTATACCAGTTTTATTTGCTGACTCTCTTATAACAACACGACCAGCAGGAGACAGAGTAAACTCACGATATGTAGCATCTTTATAATTTGTTCCAAATACAGCCACAACATCGGGGTTTAATGTACGATATTCAAAATTACCTTGTCTGTTTATTATACCAAATACACCATTTATCTGACATATAGATTTAACTACATCTAAAGCATCTAAACTCTCAGGAATATATTCTTTACTTATCTCTATATCATCATTAGGCAATGTAGCTTCTTCTGCAATTATACTTAAATTATCTTCAAATAAAGATACCCTTAAATTTCCTAAAGTTATAGGAAAATTCAAAGTGTTATACCAATTAGCAACATCAACACCTGAAATTTTACTGTATATAGCATCATAAGCCGTTATATCTTTATATGCTCTGTTTGTCTCCAACTCTACATCACTTACCCAACCATTGAATAAAGGAATGGGCGTATTTGTATCACCTATAGTCATAGATACTTCTATTTTTTGACCATTTAAATCATAGGTAATGTTATAAAGAGTTACAGTAAATTTAGATGAAATACAACCTACAAAGGTGATATTATCATCCTCACAAATAGACTCATCCAAAGACATAGACTCAAACTTTATATTTTCCTGAGGAATTTCCAATCCTATAACAGTTTCACCATCTTCTATGTGTTCAAGTTCAGGAAAATATATTATCAAATGCTTAGGCTGAGATGTAGAAGCATATAGGTTTTTAATCTCATCAGAAACTTCCAGCATAATCAATACTCCACAAATGTAAATGTTGTTTCAGGAAATTTTTTGCCATATATCTGAATATCAATTTTCTGGCTTGATTCTAAATACATATGGCCAGAACTTGTTGTAAGCTTTTCTGTGTCAAAATACTCACACTGGGCATCTCTTTCAGCCTCAGTAATATAATTGCTTGTGAGGCCTTGTATAATACTTACCATTTCATCCCATTTGAGATTAGCTCTTGTAGTAATCGCCACCTCAGTTTTTGTATGCTGTAAAGCATTTCTATGTGTAAGACCCGTAGCGTCAGTATATGGGTCTAAATCCTGACGCTGATTGGGCTTACATTCATATCCGCCTTCTTTTATATACTCACTTGGAAACTCATAATTTCCGAATTTAAAAAGTATATTCTCTGATAATGCCATAACTACTCCTTATGCAAACGCTGATACACCTGTTTGCTTTTTGTACTGACTATTCTGGTCTTTTACTGCTCTAAATATTTCTCTTCCATTTATCTCTATTATAGTATCTCCGCTCTCGCCCTGTAAAATTTCAGACTCAGCGATAGCTTCTTTAAATGCATTCTTCATAAGCTCTGGCAGCTTGGAGAGGTCTACTTCTGAATCACTAGCAGTAAATTCTATATTGCTAGGTAAAGTAGCTCCTAAGGCGATATCCGGAAGCTTTATGTTGCTAAGTGTATTTGTAAGATTGTTAATGTCTGAAAGTACTCTAAGGGAAGAAATTTCATTATTTATCTCTTCTACCATAGATGTAATTACATCTACTGCATCTGTTTTAAGCTCCTGTATCTTAGACAGGAAGTTGTCATAGAACATATCAGCACCATTTTCATCTGGTACCATTTCTTCAAACATTGTCTGCATATCAGGCTCATCTTCTTCAAGACCTATATTGAAACCTTGCATGATATATCTACCAATCTGTCTGAATACTTTAGAAGGTGAACCTATATTGAATGCATCAGCGGCAGCCTGTTTTACAGAATCCCAACAATCACCTAGCCAAGAAGATACGCTATCCCATATTTCCTTTAAACCATCCCAAAGTCCATTAAATATATCCTTACCTAGGTTTTTCCAGAAATCTATAGAACATACATTGGTAGCAAGTTCTGTAAGTGCATTATATGCTTCTTCAAACCATGACATTAAGTTCTCATGCAGAGTATCAAGTTCTTCTATTAGATTCTCATGCAGATTATCAAGCTCATCTCTAAATGGCACCCAAAGATTGTTATATAACCACTCAGGTAATGTCGCTACAATATTAAGTATACCTTCAAGTATACCATTTACAATATGTTCACCGTAAGGCTTCATATTTTCAGCAGGTGAAGCTATTCCAAATGCTTCACATAGACCATTAACGAATCCTACAAAGAAATTTGATACTGCTGTCCATACAAGTTCTGCTAATTTTTCAGGTAAAGAGAATATAAATAGTATGCCCTGTACAATATTTAAACCTACATCTAACCAGTCTACTTCTGCACACCAGGCTTTTATCTCACCAGGTAATTCTGATAGCCAGTTTATGATGTTTACTATACCTTCACCAATCCATTTACCTAAGTTTTCACCTAGATTATTAAACCATTCACCTACATCAGAAACAAGATTATCCCACCAACCTTGTAATTGACCACCATATGTAGCTAACCAAGCTACAAAGTTTCCACCTAGAGCAATTATTCCAGCTATTAGTCCTGCAATAGCTGCAGGTGCACCTAATATCAATGCACCAAATCCTACAAGTGCACCACTGAGAGCTAACACAGCGGCATCTGCAAGATTAAATCCATCGGCAAGCATATTCATAAATGAAACTACACTTCCTATTGTACCTACACCTATAGAAAGTATTCCCCAAACATTACTTATAGATGCACCCAACATTTCAAGTGGTCCAGCAGCCCCTTCAAGTGCGGCTGTATCTGAAAGTAATGTCCATGTTTCTGTAGCTTTAGTGCCTAATTCTGTAAACTTTGCACCTAAACCAGCAATTGATGTGCTTATGCTTTCAAATATTCCACCACTACTTGCTACCTCAGCTACTTCTCCTCCAGCAAGTGAAGCTGATAATGTATCTATTGATGTTGATAATGTTGCAACATCTTTTGCCATCTTAGCCATATTTACAGCATTAGTGAGTGTCATAATACCTGTAAGTAAAGGTAGTATTATCGTAGAGAATAGATTTAATGCGGCTGATATTCCTATAAATGCTTTTGCTAGAGTTTCTATACCATCAGCCATTTCTCTAGGATCAGCATCTTCCATCCATCTTATAAGTGTATCTACAATAGAATCAAGTGAGTCTGAATTTAAGAAATCAGCTAATGCTGTACCAAGATCCTCAAGCACTAATGTTAATGCTTCAAATACTTTCTCTAAGAAAGGCTCAAATGCTTTTAAGAACTCATTTACTTTAGCTGTAAGAGAATCCCAATCTACTGCTTTTACAACATTACCAAGTGTAGTTAAAAGTTTAGGTAATCCTTCTTCAACAATATATTCCCAGAAAGGAAGTAATACATTCTGATAGAATGAACTAAATACATCAGAAATAAACTGAATCAAAGGAGCTATATCTTCTAAGAATTTGCTTATTGACTCTAATGCCGGAGCAAAATCAAGATTTTTAGCCCATTCAACAGTCTTTTCAGAACAATCCTCTAAAGCATCTGACATTATAAGTATCAGACTTTCAAGATTCTTTATTATGCCTTTTCCTCTATCAGCCTCAGTCCAAGCATTATTGAAGTTTTCAGCTACATAACCTACAGCTTCTGCAAGATTTCCTATAATTCTTACAATCTGAGGTAAAAGCTGTTCAATACTAAATCTCAGACCTTCAAGAATAATATCTTCAAATAGGGTTACAAACAAATCACCTACTCTATCTACTGCATCTACCATCTGTTTCTCGAGGACATCTGCTAAGGCATTGAATAGAGGTACGAATGATAGCTTATCTGACCATGTTACCATGTAGTCAAACAAATCTACAAGGTCATTGGATATCTCTAAGATAATATCTCTGATAGATTTAAGTATTCTATATCCGTTTTCGTTTGTATCCCAGGCAATCTTTAGATTCTTTGCTAAATTACCTACAATCAATCCTATATCGCCTAATATATGGAACATATTTTCGAAAATCTTTTGTGTAGCTTCTTCTTCCCAAACTCTCCAGAAGTCTCTAGCTACACTAGCCCAAAGGTCTTTTATCTGCTCAAAAGCATACTTCCAAGAATCTATAACAAAATCTTTCAGATTATCCCATGCATCTTTTATAGGCTTAATAAGCTTATCTATAGTCTCCTTAAGCTTATTAGCCATCTCAGCGGCTTCTGCATCAATAGGAACCTTCTCAAACATTTCAGAAGGATCAGGCATACCTTTATTGCCTTTATCTGAATTTATGACGTTCAGTTTATCAAGTCCCGATAACTGTTTCTTTGTTTTATTCAAAGATTCAGCATAATCTACCTGTGCCCTGACTGCTTTATATACATAAGCTGTGTTGCCAGTAAGTGTAGCTATAAATGATGCTACCTTAACTGCAATATCACTTACAAGTTCTGCTATCTGTGCAAGTGCAGGAGCTAAAATATTTAGCATAGGTTCTACTGCTGCCGCTATAGCATTTTTCATCTGTAGCAATGATGTTACTATGGATGACATTTTAGCATTTACAGGATCAAATGCCTGAGCTAAATTCTCCATGCCACTTACCATTGCACTTCGCAATTTATTAAAAAGTACAAAAATGGAACGTATACCTAAAGTATACTTTAGCAATGTTGTGACAGCTCTTTTAAGTGACATGTGGAAATTATCATGATCCTTTGTAGCTCTCTTTGAAGCCGAAGCAAACTTCCTCATTGATGCTGTAAGTTTTGTCATAGGCGAAACTAAAGCAGTTATAGGATTAGTTAGCTTCAAGAATCCTTTAAGAGCAGAACTAGCCACACTAACAGCGGTCTTACCAAACTTCTTAACAGTATTATTAAGAGCTGTAAACTGATATCCTAACATCTTTATGGATCTCAGCTTGTAGTAATACTGAGAAGTTGATTGCTGTATAGCGGCTCTTTCTCTCTTTAGAGCGGCTATTCTATTTCTTATAGCTTTATTATGTTCTCTTTCGGCATCAGCTTCTAATTTAGCCTTGAGTCTGGCTAACTTATTTGCCTCGGCTTCTTGTTTTCTAGCCTCTGCTTCTTGTCTCTTAGTCTCTGCTTCGACTGCTCTATCATGCCTGCTTGGTGTGCCACTGGTCTTACCAGTTTTAAGCATGTCCTCTTTCAATACAGTTTCAGCTTGATTCTGTGCTTCAAGTAACTGGTCTACATATTTAGATATCTCTGCATTTATACGCTGTAATGTTTGGGCTCTTTTTTCTTCAATTGCCCTTACAGCATTTTCGTCATTTAAGATTCTACCTAATTCAGCTTCTTGGCCTCTTAACTCAGTTACATTATTCTCTCTATAAGCCAATGATTGTTTTAGGTTAGCTATCTCTTCTCTAGCACTTCTAATAATACTAGCGTTAATATTTGCTTCAGATTGTGCGTGGCGTAATCGTTCATTTAATAAATCTTGTTCCTTTTTAAAATTAGCCTCAAGATTTTTAAGTGCAGATTTTGAACCTTTATCACCTGTATCAATCTGAGATTTGGCTTTTTCATACTTCTCCTGAGAGTCTTCAATTTCTGTCTGTATCTTATCTTGTTTTTCTAACCACTTATAATATTCTCTGGAATAAACACCTAATTTGCCTTGTAATGACTTTTGACGTTCAAGCTCTTCTGTACTCTTTCTGATTTCTTCGCCTATCATAGACTGTATACGCAGTAAGTCTTTTGAAGGCCCACTTTCAGACACACGACCGAATGTCCTTTGTAATTCACCTATCTTGGATTCAAGCGTGGTCATTTTAGCTAAAGAATCTTTAACATCAATTAGCTCAAATTTATTCTTTTTTGTACTCCAAGACTTCTCATAATCCTTAATTTTACCAAAAGTCTTGTCGATATCATCTTTAAGCTCTCTAAAGTCATCAGTATTTAAGACAACCGATATAGGAATTTTAACTTCTTCTGTATAAGCCATGAGCTACTCCTTATTCCAGACCTCTTTTAGCCATTCTTCTGCTTCAATCTCATCTACTGTCTTAGACTTCCACTTGAAATATTGAGGATTATTAGCTTTATAATCCCTCTCCCATTTTTCAAGTTTTTTACCTTTAGCAACTTTATCCCTTATGCTTACTACAGTAGATAAAACACTTTCACCTATAGACATGTAACAGGCTAAAAATGTCCACCAATGCATATAATTTAATGCTCTTATTTCTGTACCTGCGACTTTATTTATTGCTGATACTATTATATCAGAATCACCTTCCCAATCGACCAATTTACGATTATTTCGAGGGTTAGAATCTTCTTCCTTACCTCCTCTAAAGAACCAATACATTTTCTTCACTAGCTCTTCAACATCAGGACAAGCATAAATATCTGATATATCATCAAAATCTTCATAGAATATAATGAGAGATGAGAGAATCCTTTCTGTTTGATTCAATTCAGCATCCTCTAAAACAGAAAAGCAACCAAGTATAGTACGATAGTCACCGTCATCTCGAATACTATACTGGTTGCCATTTATCTCTATCTCCGTAAGTAATTCATACATACGGCGCTCCTATTTATTTATGGAATTTTTTCTGTGTATACTGGGATGTTTTATCTGCAACACGTTTCTTCATTTTTGCAAATTCCTTGTTAAGTGTATCACCATACAATGATGCAATCTTATCAAGGATTATCTCATACCTGAAATTACCATCAATAGGATCGTACATAGAACCTTCAGGAGCAAGTACAGAACTTACAGGAGCATCAAAGATATAATCAACCTTCTCTCTCATCTGATTATCCAACTGTTTAAGGATATCAGATATCTTCTGCACCTGCTCCATGTTAGCTTCTGTATCAGTGTCCTCAGGAAGTTCACTGAGAGTCTTACCTACATCTTCCATAAGATTAACAAGTTCATCATATGCAGTAGTAAGTCTTGTTATAACATTCAAGTCACTGGTATTAAGCTCCAGTATCTTGGAATTGTCCTTATTAAAGCGGAATCTCTTCTTCTTAACTACTTCAAGCTCTATATCAATAATGTCATCTGGCGTATTTTCAAGCGCCTCTGATATAGTCTTATCATCATCTACAGGTGGATTCATGATTTCTTTTGCTGTTGTATCAACAACAGGCTTTTCATCAAAGAGTTTTGATGTTGACTTTGCCATTTTACTTCTACCTCCTAATTAAACTTCTGTGAATTTGAAATCATCTGCCAGCTTATCTACAGTACCCTTGGTAATCTTGTTAGAGAAATGTACTGTGATAGGGAAGTTTACATTTACATCACCACCGATTGAATCGTAAGTGATTGTGCAGTCAGTGTGTCTCTCACACTCATATGCGCCTGCTGTTCCCTTGTATACTGTGATGATATACATTGTGAACTGCTGGAGCTCTGAGAGAGCATTTCTAGACCTGATATCGTCAAGAAGCGCACCGAGCTTTGAACCACCGAGAATAAGGAATGGGTCAAATGCCTGCTCAGGCTGAGTCTTGTTAAGGTCAGTATAGTTGTTACCAAGAATATCAGTGGTTGTCTCAATCTCTGAATTGTACTCGATTGAAGAATCCTCTGTTCTTGTACCAAGAATCTCTCTTACAGGTGAGCCGCTTTCCTGCCACTCTGCTACTGTAAGCAGGAGCTTTCTTTCAGCTCTCTGACCAGGATTAAGATTGAACTGTGTTACTGCCATAGTTATCTCCTTTCTAGGTTAACTCCATATTTTCTTTGTATTGTCGATATAATCTATTTGTACACCTATAGAATATCTTGCGATTGGAGGATTTACAGATTTATCAATACCATCTAAATCAGGATCGCTAGTGAGTGTTCTCATATCTTCAATGTTACACTCGCTACCAAAATCTGGATAGTTTGCGCCATCTGCTTGCTCCTCTATCCAATCCAAGATTTCTTGAACGATTGCCATATTTTCCATGTTCTG
>Ga0326513_10001866_pt1 | contig 15843 bp, 11 predicted proteins | sample 2_2465_0518_D_FD_203654 | JGI IMG/M metagenome (GOLD analysis project Ga0326513, IMG submission 203654) | Bovine rumen microbial communities from UC Davis, California, United States - 2_2465_0518 | ecosystem: Host-associated > Mammals > Digestive system > Stomach > Rumen | place: USA... | reverse complement strand
TCTGTTTCCGGCTGAGTTTCGGTTTGAATCGGATTCGATTCCGTAATGATTATTTCTTCCGGTTCAGGTTCAGGCGAAACTGTTTCTGGAGTGAAATTTTGTTCCGGCGGAATTGTTTCTGTTTCCGGAATGAAAGTTGTTGTTTCAGGCTGAGTGGATTCTGTTTCCGGAGTGAAAGCTGTTATTTCGGAAATTGATTCAGTAACAGGCTGATTCGGCAGATGAATCTCTGTTACCGAAGTTTCCGAAATGGTTGTTTCTGTTCTGATTGTCGTGAAAGTTGTCTGCATAGTTGTGACAGGGATTTCTGTAGTATAGAGAACTGTTTCCGGTTCGGAGACAAGAATCTGCTGTTCAGCTGTCTGTATTGAATTTTCAGGACGATAGAAATTTCTTGTACTGAAATATCCATATCCGGCGATCACGCACAGAAGCATCACAGCAGAAACAGGCATCATAAAACGGAATTTTCTTTGATTACGCTCTTTCTGAAGTTCTTTCAGGAATTCCGGAAATTTCGAGGGCTGTTCCGAAGCGTAGAGTTCTTTCAGAGCTTTTTTTAATTTTCTGTTCATAGCGATTCTCCTTTCTGATGAGATTATAATTTTTCTTTGAGTATCTGTGTGATTTTCTTGATTCTTCTGCTCATGACGAAACGGGAAACGCCGTACATATCGGCGATCAGAGAAATTTTCTCTCCGCTGACATAGCGAAGAAAAATAATTTCCCTGTCCTCGGCAGATAATTCATTCATGGCAATCCGAAGGGCAACATGTGTCAGAATATCGGGAGTATTTGCAGGAGTAAATTCTTCATCAAGGGAATCCGGCCGGATTTTTCTTAATTTATCAATGCAGAGATTTTTAGCGATTCTGTACAAATACTGTCTCGGATGGCTTTCATATTCCGGATGCTGTAAATATCGCAGAAACGTTTCCTGAGTTGCATCCTCAGCATCTTCTTTATGATGCAGATAATACAGACAGTAATGAAAGATTCTTGTATATTCTGTTTCGATTTTCATACGCATGTTCACTCCCTTCTGTTAACATGACGTTTCAGAATGCCGGAATGTGCAAAAAAACTCTCTGATAAAAATTTTTATCAGAGAGCTTTGAATTTAATCATAATAGATTTCAAACGGATCTTTTGGTTTTTCAATAATTTCGGGTCTGATTCTGATCAGATAGATGAGAATTCCTGCAATACAGGTCAGCAGTTCCGAAACCGGAACGGTCAGCCAGATTCCTGTAATATTCCAGAGTTTCGAGAAGATTCCTGCAATCGGAACAACCAGAATAATTCCTCGGAGCAGAGATAAAATCTGTGCAGGCTTCGGCTTTTCGAGCGATGTGAAAAATACAGAGTTAATAATATTCACTCCCATGAACGGAATCGCTGTGAAATATAACCGGAGTCCGTCTTCAGCCATGGTCTGAAGATTCTGATCCTGATCGTTATTAAAAATTCCTGCAATTCCCTGCGATGTGAAAAATACACTGAAATAGACAATCACAGAAATCTGTAATGTTAATTTTATAGCAGATTTCAGAAGATATTGCAGAGCTTTTTTATCATGAGCACCATGTTCACGGCTCATCAGAGGCTGAACACCATAGGAAATTCCTGTATATAGCGAAACGACTACGATTGCAATATTCGCTACAATGCCATAGGCCGCAACACCGGTATTTCCCTCCAGATTCAGAATCAGAAAATTAAATACGATCATGACGATTCCGGCGGCGAGTTCATTCACGAATGTCGAGAAGCCAAGCGAAGCGATTTCTTTTATCATCGGCCATGACGGCTTGAAAAACCGGAACTGAAAGGCATTCCAGCCGCTGACGATATGCAGACTCATCACGGCGATACTGAATAACGGAGAAATACAAGTTGCCAATGCCGCTCCCTGCATACCCATCTGCCGGATAAAAATAAAATCGCAGTCTAAAATTACATTGACAGCACTGCTTGTCAGCATTGCCGCAGTCGCAAGCCGAGGAGCACCATCATTCCGGACAAAGCAGATCATTACTTGATTTAATAAAAATACAGGTGAAAATAATAAGACTAATCTTAAATATGCATGAGTCAGTTCAAAAATACTGTCATCTGCTCCCAGTAAAACCGTCAGAGGCTTTGAGAAAAATAATCCCAGAATTTCAAAAATCAAAGCGATACCGCCCATGCCTAAGATCGTATTTGTAAAAATCCGGTCAGTATCAATCCGATCAGTATGACAGTAGAAAATAGAAAATTTTGTCGAGCCTCCGATGCCGAACATCAGACCAAAACCGTTCAGAAAATTGAATACCGGAAGAGCCAGATTCAAAGCGGCCAGACCATCTGTACCCAGTCCCTTGGAGATACAGAACGTATCTGCCAGAATATACAGCGAAATCCCGAACGAACCGATCATATTGAAAAATACATATTTCCTGAAATCCTGTTTCAGATCCGGTAAATACATGTATTCACCTCCAAAGAAAAACAGCACGCTGTTTCAAAAAACGTGCTGTTTGTTATGTTTCAGCCTACCAGACCGGAACGTTCAATACCCTCGGTGAAATACTTCTGTAAGAATGTATACATTACGAGAAGCGGAGTCACGGAAAGCAGACAGCCGGCTTCCATCCAGATAATCTGTTCACGGGGAGAAACTTCTACTGTAGCACTGTTGAATAATTCCAGAGAAAGCAGAGTATTCAGATTTTTCAGCATCAAAGCGATTGTGGAGTTATTTGTGAAGAATGTCGAGCTGACATAATAATCATTCCAGTACCATACAACGGAAAATAAAAATACAGTCAGGAATGAAGAAGCCGCATTCGGCACCATAACCTGAATAAACGTCCGGAACGGACCACATCCATCCAGATAAGCGGCATCTTCGAGTTCTTTCGGCAAGCCTTTGAAAAACTGTCTGAAAATGAAGATCATCAGTCCGGCACGGATTCCGTTTGCCATCAGGGCGGGCAGATACATTGTGAACGGCGTATCAATTAAATTAAACGCTCCGAACAGGAAATATCTGAATTCCATATACTGCGGAATGGCAATAATCTGATTCGGTACGAGAATCATCATCAGAACAATGCCGAATAATAAATTCTTGCCTTTGAATTTGAATCTTGCAAAGCCATATCCTGTAATCGCACAGGTGACAACCTGTACCAGAGAACAGCCGATGTTTAATAACAGTGTATTGCCGAGCGTGTGCCAGAAATCCATAGCATTCATAGTCTGTTTGAGAATTTTCAGTGTCAGATGTCTCGGAATCCACATAACAGTAGGATCGCTCATATCTTCCTGAGCACGGAATGCACAGCTGATCATATAAATCAGCGGATAGAGAATAATAAAGCATAATCCGAACAGGATAAAAAATCTTGCAATCGGCCAGACTTTATCCATTGCTTCTTTGCGTTTGAGATAAGCAATTTCCTCCTGATTCATATTTCTCATATGAATCTGCCGGATTTGTTTCTTGGAGAGGCCGTTTCCGACAATATGTTCTCCCTCTGCGGCGGGAGCTTCTTTTTTCTTGAAAATAGCAGTCAAAACACAGTCCCTCCTTTAGTCTACTTCGTAATAAATAAAATGATTCAGAATCAAAGTAATCAATCCGACAGCGGCCAGAACAATAATAAAATAAACCCATGCCATAGCGGCCGCATAGCCATACTGCCAGTCTTTCTGCATATCGAGCACACGACCCATGACAGCATTATCCGGAGAGGTAAAACTATCAATGACTGTGAAGATCAGACAAGCCAGAATCATCGGGCTGACATAGGGCAATGTAATTTTCCAGAAATATTCCCATGCTGTAGCCCCTTCCATCTGAGCGGCTTCTTTGGCTGATACCGGAATATTCTGCAAAGCCGCTAAGAAAATCAGAATCTGAATACCAGCATTCCAGACGATGCCGAAAATATTATTCGATACGGCTTCAACCATTTTCTGAATATTCTCGTTAATGCCATATAATCCGATAAACTGGAATAATTCGCCCATCAGATCAGTTGAGAACATTGTGGAAAACTGTCCGGCACTGCTCGCACCACTGCTGGAGATATTACCATTGATAATACTATATACAGGGCCTGTCGCAATGATAACCGGCAGGAAGAATACTGCTCTTGCGAATGTTCTGCCTTTGAATTTCTGATTTAAAATCACTGCGATAAACAGCGAGAAAATAATAATCAAGGGCGTTTTCCAGAGGGTTTCGACCAGAACGCTCACCAGATATTTACTATAATTCGCATCGCCTGTGAAAACATAGATATAATTATCCAGTCCGACCCATGAGCCTTGCATACCGCCTTTTTCAGGCTTGACCTCCATGAATGAATATCTCAGCGATTCCATCAGAGGATATAAAAACCATATCAGCGTACCGACAAGCCATAATCCGATAAATCCATAGCCATACATAGCTTTTCGTTTTTCATAGGGCATCTTGATTTGTTTCTTTTCTTTTTCCATCAGACGATTCACGCTCCTTCCTCAGCGTTGGCAAGTTTATAGACAATGCCGTTTGCTGTAATTGTTTTTTCTGCATAATTGACAGTGACCTGTGTGCCGTCCTCGTAAGTCGTAACGGAAATATCATTTTCACGGGTATAATCTGTAATGACTTTATCACTCACACCTGACAGGATTTCTTTTGCAAGTTTATATTCCTGTGCGGCGGTATCTGTCCAGAATGCATAATTAGAATAATAATATTTATCAAGAAGCGTGTCTTTCAGATCGCTTGCTTCAGCATAGATCATATCATAAGCCGGATTGCATCCTGTTGCGATCGCTGTCAGGAAAGATTCTGTACTGTCGGCACTTGCATTGATCGCGGTACTGGAATAGGGAAGTACGCCATGCATCACAAGCTGATAGAACGGGATTTCTTCATCAAAGACATCAAAGCCGCTCGAATGCAGAGGCACATCAGAAATCTTATCCGCATAAGGGAATGCATAGGCCGCACAGGTATCAGCTAATAATGAAATTCCGGAATCCTGAATATTCTGATATGATTCCTGCAAAGCTGAGACAGTATCATCACGGGACATATTTTGTTTACCGTAATCGCCCCAGATGGTAGAAGTCATTTCACCTAAGCAGACTCCTGTCAGTTTCCGGCCGGAATAATTTTTTGCGAGTTTATTATATAAATCCGTGAATACCCCAGGGGATAAGAGCGATTTTGTCTTGATATTCGTATTCTGTACGCCGTAAGATAAATTATAAGTCATCTGTCTGGAATAAGAATTAGAAATTCTGATTGTTGTATCAGTAAAAGTATAATATCCGTTTCCGGAATCGAAAGTTTTATTATTCACAGCCGGATAGAAATCATAGCCTTTTTCGTCCAGATATTTTACTAATCTGTTAAAATTAGCCGCTCCTCCGAGAGCTGCCGAGGGTTTGGATTTATAATCCACTTTTCCGGAAATACCGTCATTTGTCCAGTTATTGTAGACTACTGACATGTCATCGACACCAAGACCGGATAATTCAGCAATAATTTTTTCGGCCTCCTGATAGCTTGTCATGGAAGTCTTCATTGTGACCGGAATGCCGAGTACTGATCTGGATTTCAGTGTACCGCCGTATAAATCAAGATATAACTGAGTAGAATCAGCTTTTGCTTTCTGTGTGACGTTACCGTCATTCAGAAGATAATTTCTGTAAGTTTCAGCGATATTCATATAGCTTGCATTTTCATCAGCAGTCGGATAATATCTTAATTTGATCGTATCTGTTTTGATACCGCCGTTTTCAAAAACAGTCAGATTGCCATAATCGCCGGACATTGCATACGTATCTGAGCCACGGAGCTGGAATGTGAAATTACAGGTATTGAAACTGCTCAGAGATTGTCCGCTGACATTGGCATTCAGAGAAACATTGCCGTCACCTTCTTCGATAATAACCGTCATTGCATTATCGTTCCTGACAATGCCATAGACCGGCATCAGAACTTCTTCCGTAACGGCTGGTTTTGTAGTCGGAACGTTAGTAATATCACGGCCGTAGACTTTCTGAGAATAGCTCTTGGTTGTTTCTTTTCCGTTATTGAACCGGATTAAAGAACCGCATCCGTCAGGAATGACAAAATAGCCATTTTCATCGCCTTCGCCTGCTCCGAATGCTCCTAACAGAGTCAATTGAGTTGCAACAAGGCCTTTATCAGTCATTGTTTCTTTGATCTCACTGCATTTGACACTGACGGACATATAATCCTCTTCGAGTTCATAGACAACAGGAACAGTAATACCGCATTTATCGAATTGATATTCAATTTTCAGGCCTTTATCTGTTTCTTTGAACGTCATATCAGCCGCATTTCTTGAACGCAGATTTGTTGTGCCTCGGCTGTTACTGTCACCATAAGTCAATACTACTGATGACTGTAAGTCCGTGACGACTAAGGGAGTGGCTGTGGCATCACGATTCGCAGTCGGAGGAGATGACCACCATGTATAGCCATTTTTCTTATTTTCCAGACCGATCAGACCGGTATCTTCATCATAATACATCAGGAAATTATCATTTTCTGCCGCCGTCTTGACACATACACGAACCTGAGTTTTATAGCCATCCAGAACAGCCCAGCGAGAACGGTCTTCATTCTGATAGAGAGTTGTTTCTCCGGCACTCCAGACATTCTGCATTTCTGCACGAACGGATTTATAATCCGTACTATAGAGTTCAAGTGTATTCTGATCTTTTGTCAGGAATAAATATTCACTGTCAAGAGTAGAAACCCGAAACCGGATTTTAATTACAGATTTCTGATCGGCATCTAAGACAACAAGATAATTTCCGGCTTCGCTGTAATAAATATGCTGATCGCTGTCATGTTCGATTTCTTCGAGTTCAGCGGCCATTTTACCGGATTCTGCATCAATCAGAGCGAGTTCGGCATGTTTCAGATGTTTTTCTGTATCTTTGACGGCATCTTTGAGTTCATCTTCATCGGAATATTTTTTCTTCAGATCGGCTTCGATTTTATCTTTATAATCATCTTCACGGAGATAGACTTCATAGCCGTCTGTTGTGCCCAGAGATTTCAGATAAGCTCTGACTTCTTCGGGAGAAGAATCAAATTCTTCTTCTTCCTCTTCGACTGAGATCGTTTCTTCGGAGAGAGCTTCTTCCTGATCAGAAGCGACTTCTTCAGTGACCGTCTCTTCTTCCGGAGCGGTATCTTCTGCAAAGACTGCCGCTGAACCTGCGGAACAGATCAGCATTGCTGAGAGCAGGCAGGCTAATACATGTTTGAATTTCAATAATTTCATGACTGCTCACCTACACTTTCAGACGATAGGCTATTTCAGTATAGATCGAATATGCAAAGACATAAACCTGCTGAAACAGCGATAATAATAATACTAACAGGAACAGCATAATCAGCATCGCACAGATTGTCAAAATAATTGCTCCGATGGTTTTCATGAACGAATACTGATGTACGGACTTGATCGCCGAAAACAGCAGTACTCCTGACCATAACAGGCCGATAATATGCACGGCTTCAATAAATACCTGTTCGTCACGAATCAGGAAATGTGAGAGAAATACTTCGATATAAATACTCACGACATAGGGAATCAGAGCATAGGCACTGTAGATAAAAATATTTTTCATAGTTCCTTCGCCTTCGAGCAGAGTACAGATCGACCAGTTGCCGACTACCCATGTACAGAATAAAATAATTGTCTGTACGATATAGGGAATAATATTGAACATCTTATCAGCTTCGGCATAGAACTGAAAGCCGTATAATCTGTTATAAAAAATAGAAGCAACAAACCACAGCAGGACAATCACGATGGAATATTTCATAGAACCGGCTTTTTTCCACCGCATATCTTCAAAGCCTTCCATCGGATGAGTAACCGCATGTTTCACCCATTGCTTATTTGTTAAATCCATCATAACGCTTATTCACCCTCCTCCTGTCGCTTGCGTTCGTCAGTGCGTGTAATATCATATTCCAGATTCGGCTTGTAGTGTTTCCTGAGATAGATTTTCAGAGCGATGATTGCAATAATAATTAAAATAACTGCAATTGTCACGCCTTTGATATGTGCTGTCAGCCATTCCGTGCGATAGCCCTCGAAAGCACGGTTATATCTGTAAGGCGAATCGGCTAATTTCGCATATTTCATAGAGCCTGCATAATCGCCCTTGACTAACAGAGCCGCTGAGATTCCTAAGAATGCACGGCGATAATTGCCGTCATATTGCAGAACCTGATACCATGGTTCAAGAGCTTCTTCATAATAACCGCCGTTATATTTGACAGTGGCATCATGAACAATTCTGCCGAAATCTGTTTCTTCAAAGACAGTGACTGTATTTTTTCTGGTATCGAGTACAAGAACGTTATTACCAATAGATTCAACTGCTGTGACTTCTGTGAATCCGCCCAGCTGTTCCGAAGAACTGCCGAAGATAAATAATAAATTGCCCTCTTCATCGTACTGGAACACACGGCCGGAAGTCAGATCCAGGCAATTGATATTTCCGTCATCAGCAATTTCAATATCGCAGATCATGGACTGATAATTTTTATTTGTATTGGAATCATAGACAGATTCGACATCACCCCATGAAGTTTCCAGACTAGCGAATAAATTCGTTCCTGCCGGATTCAGTTTCTTGACAGTATCTTTTTTCTGAGATGTCGATTGTGTACAGGTATAAATAAAACCCTCGTCATCCAGATCAAAACTTGTAATACCAGAGGGCACTGTTCTGGATGTTCTGGAACGCATTTCATCTGTTGAAATCAATTTCCAGAAATAATTTGCGATAACAGCAGAAGTAGCTTCTACAGTATTCGCACCGTAATAGCCTTGAAATTCGCCTTCGTTATTGAACATTGCCGCACCGGTCGTGATATTGCCTAAGACAATATAGACATTTCCGGCCTTATCAGCAATGACTCTCTGCGGCATAAAAGTCAGTTCCTGTGAGAATAATTCTGACTGCGGTTTAGTAATCTCCAATTGAATATTACAGTCATAATCGCAGACTAACACTCTGGAATTACTATAATCAGCGATATAAACCAGATCAGTTTCAGGAGCGACATAGATTCCCTCCGGCTGTTTGAGCGTTGTAGTTTTACCGTCAGGATATTTGAATTCATCCATGATCATAACGGCTTCTGTAAGATCAGAATTTGTCACGACAATGCGATTATTTTTAGAATCTGCAATAAAAAACTGATCATAAGCGTCTCTGAAAATATCGCTCGGCTCGGAGAAATCGCCGATTCCCAGATCCTGACCGCTGACGGAACGGGATGCTAAATAGCCGGCCTGTGAGGGAATTGCTTCTTCCCAGCGATCGTAATTATAAACATCATAATGCTCTTCCGCACGGACTGCCATACTTGCCAGAGATGAGAAAGCCAGTAATCCGGCCATAACGGAAAAGGCCATCTTTCTGAATTTTTTCTGCATAGTCCCCCTCCTTAGTCCTTGATGCCGGAGTGTGCCATTGTTTCAATGACATTTTTCTGAGCCATCATAAAAATCACAATCGGCGGTACTAACATGAAGACAGCGGCAGCCATTGCGACACCTGCACGGGCAAGGCCTGCACTTGCGGCCTGCTGTACGACAGTCGGCAGAGTCTTGAGCGATTCTTTATAGACCAGTGTACCGCCCTGAATATTCCATGCGGCCTGAAATGCAAAGATAATCATCGTCATCAGAGCCGGTTTCTGATTCGGCATTACAATCCGCCAGCAGATTGTAAACATATTAGCTCCGTCTACTTTAGCGGCTTCGATCATGGCATCCGGTACGGTTGTCATGGACTGACGCATTAAAAATAAGCACATCGGCGATGCAACAGAGGGCAGAATCAATGCCCAGTACGTATTGATCATGCCGAGTCTTGCCATGACGATATATTGCATGATATAAATAACATTACTCTGATATAACAGGGAAGTGACAATTAATTTATTCATGAAATTATTACCGGGGATTCTGCATTTCGCCAGTACGAAAGCCGCCATGGAAGCGAAGACACACTGTGCAACAGTAACGCAGATCGTAACAAATACACTGTTGAATACATATCTTGAAAACGGCACCCACATATCAGAGAGAGTCTGAAACATATCTCTGAAATTATCAAGAGTCGGGTCAATGACGTATAATTTCGGCGGAAAGACAAATAATTCATGCACCGGCTTGATACTCATGATAATTGCTAAATAAATCGGCAGTGCCATGAATAAGCCCAATACGGTCAGAAAAATAAAAATTCCGACTGTACCGCCGATTTTCTTTCCGGCCTGTTTGTTTGTTCCCTTGGATTTCTCGATACTGCCTGCCTGATATTTGCGGGGAACTTTGATTTCTTTTTTCTTTTCCTGAACATTTACAGCTGCCATAAAAATCAATTCCCCCTTAGTCCATGAAATTACTCAGCAGTTTGCTGATGAGCTTATTGCAGACAAGCATTGCGATAAATAAAACCATACAGATTGCTGATGCATAACCCATCTCGTAACGAACCCAGCCATAGTCATAAGCATGTGTCATGATCGTATGAGCTTTATAATCCGTACTCGGAAAGCCAACTAAACTCTGCGATACAGTTCCGGCCGTGAAAGAGCTGACAATCTGCATGACTGCCGCAAACATCAGCTGAGGCCCCATTGACGGAATTGTAATATAAATTAATTCCTGCCATCTGTTCTTGATACCCTCGATCGCTCCGGCCTCGTACTGAGAACGGTCGATATTCTGGAAACCTGCCCGAAGTGCTAAGAATCCCGCACCGAGCGAAATCCATAACTGTACGACAATAACAACTCCTAATACATAAGAACTGTCTGTCAGCCACTGTACCGGAGCGGTCACAAGACCTAAATTCAATAATACTGAATTTAAATATCCGTAAGAATCCCCTGAGAAGATCAGCTGCCATACAGTATAGACATTCGCCATGGACGGAGCATAGAAAATCAGCGTAAAAATTGTTTTCAGTTTCGGATGAAGCTCATTAATCAGCCATGCTAATAAAAAACATAAGACATAGCTTAAAGGCCCTGTGAATAAGGCAAATACCAGTGTGACTCGAATCGACTGGATAAAAATACTGTCGTTTAAAAACAGCGTTGTATAATTCGATAAGCCGATAAATTTCGGAAGCTGTACCATATCGAAATCTGTAAAGCCCATCGGCAGGGACATCACAACCGGTACGATCGTAAAGATGAAGAATACCAGCATAAACGGGAGCATCATGAAATAACACTCTTTATTCTGTTTGATTTGCAGCCATAACAAGCGGCGTTCTTCTTCTTTGGTACGCTTTCCGATTTCAGAATCTTTCAAAGTTTTGTGAACCTGTTCCAAATATGATTCCTCCTCTTTCAAAATTAGTCAGAAGCCGTGGAAAGCCCAAGATTTTCACGCTTTCTGGTAATTTCTGTATTAATATCACGATTATACCATAAGAGCGTATCACGGGGATTCTCATTGTTATTGACTGTTTCACGGAATGCATTCATAATATTTCTGGTGACGGCATACGAAGCCGGAATAATCGGAATTTCCTGCAATTCGCTCTGAGCATTGAGCAGAGTTTCCTGTTCGGATTTTGACCATGCTAATTGCTGGAGAGCTTCTGTATTTGCAGTCGTATAGCGTCCGAGCTGACCGAGTAAGCCTTCGATCTGTGTGCCGTATTCAACTTGTACATCAGTAGAGCTGAACCATTTCAGGAAATCCCATGCGCCCTGAATATCTTTGCATTTATTGAAAATAACTGCTCCTGAAGATGTCGAGTTGACAGCATGAGAAACACTGCCGTCTTCCTGTACTGTTCCTGGGACTTGTGTAAAGCCCCATAAGCCTTTGATTTCCGGAGATGCTACAGAAAGCTGATTATAAAAACTATAATCAGAAATCACGATCGGATATTCACCTGTCCGGAATCTTGAGAAGCCGTCATAAGACTGTTCAAAGCCGTATTTTGTATACATATCAGTCCATTTCTCGAAAGCCTTGACGGCGATAATATCATCAAAATTAGTCTTTGTCTGATCGGCATTATAATAATTCAGACCGTTCTGGAGCATATACATTGCGAATGTATGACCCGATTCCGTAGCGGCTGAAATCGTTGCATTCGTACCGGATACTACCGGAAGCACCAGACCAACATACATGTAATTTCTCTGCAATCCGGGGAGCATATCAATAATATCATCCCATGTAGAGGGCGGAGCAGTATAGCCCATTTCAGAAAGAATATCCTTTCGATAGAACATCATAGCCCAGCTCTGACTTAACGGCAGACCATAACAGCCGTTTTCATAGCAATAGGGGACTGTTGCATTTTCCTGAAATCTCTGAGTGACTTCATCAAAATCAGAAAATTCGCTTTTGAGATCTACTAGTAATCCTCTTGCGGCCAAGTTGACAGGGAATTCCCCTCCTAGAAACAATGCGACATCAGGGCCTTTTCCGGCAAGAGTTGCTTCTACAACACCGCCGACTACTAAATTGACTGCGATCGGAGTATTATACTGTTCAGAGAATTCAGATTCTACCAGAGATTTGACAACCATTGCCTGATCACGACCCAGACTGACCCAGACATTAATAGCTTCTTCTCCGGCATCATCGGAAAGATTTGTATAATCTTCAAAAAAAGAACTATAGAATCTTTTCCAGCCGAAATTCAGAGACTTGAATGCATTTCTCTTGACAGAACTGAAATTCTGATTTGCTGAGGCTAATTCCAGATAATCGACTTCCAGCGGCTGACCTCTGTAATCGAACATCCATGCAGAAAGAGCCGTGATATTATCTTTGATCTGAGAAAGATAATCCGGAATTTTCAGCGGAGTTTCAATACAGTTGTCAAGTACCAGATACATACGTTCCAGAGAAGCGGCTTCTGAGCCTTCAGAACCTGCCATAGTTTCAATATTATTCTGAATCGCTTTCAGATCATTGGATAATCTCTCGAATTCTCCCAATAATTCCGGAATACGTTCATGAACATAATAATCCGTATATTTATCCGGCGAAGGGCCTGTAATCATCAGAATTTTTCTGTAATACGAGTTAATATCCAGTACAGCGGCATCGAGAACTCGCATAGATTCGCCGATTTCTCCGGGGATGACTTCCATCTTGATGGTATGATTTTCTCCGCCTTTGAGATAAATATATAATTCTTCTCCGCTGGCATCTGTCGGAGAAACGATCTGCCAGTCAGTATCATAATAAAATTTGACCTGATTCATTTCCTGACAGATGACTTCATCATCAATATAAATCCGGCGGTTGGAATAAAATCCGCGCATTTCACTCTGACGGGCTTTGATTCCTAATTTATACCATCCGTCCTGAATCTGACTGCCGTCTACTTCCCATGTGATCGTCTGCATTGCCTGATTCCAGTTGCCCGAACCGATTGTATTATATACTGTTTTGGACGGGTCGGACGGAGAAGCTAAATAATTCGAGTTATCCGAAGTCGGATAAAGTGTAGAATCGCTTTTGTAAACGGCTGATTCTCCCTCAATCCGGAGCAGAGTAGAGGGCGTACTCTCTTTTGAGACTCCTGCACTGATATTATTTTTATACTCTGCATAGCTCGGCAGAGTTTCCGGCTGATAGAATTTGAAATATTCCAGAGCAAAATAGCCTTTTGTAATATCAAATTCGATTTCATGCTTTCCCTGTTCAAGATAGAAAATCAGCGGATCGTTGAATAATCCATCTACATCAGGAAGAGGCGTTTCCATCCACATGCCTGTCTGAATCTGAGTCGGTCTGACCTGATTGCCTTTCGAATCCAGTTTGATTTCTTCACTGTTGACATAAATCTTATTCAAAGTCGCACGGGAAGCCGTATCATAAGGCGATTCGCCGTCAATCAGAATGCCGAATTCGATATTCGCCATATTTGACGGAATCGGCATGTATGAAAAATCCAGACAATAAATACCGGTTTCCGGAACGCTGATTTCATAACTGACACTGCCGTCCGGAGCATCCCAGATTAAAATATTATCTTTATTTTCCTGATCGTAATCGCTTCCGTAACTGCCGACAGAAATACCAGCCGGTTCGCTTCCGGCATTGAAATCCGCATAATCTTTTCCCATTACCAGAATTTCTTGATCAGGTCGTTTCTGTCCGATATACATATCATAGTAATCGCTGTAGGTAGCCTGTTCGATATACAGGGGCGTTTCGTCAGTTTCCGTCAGAACCGTTCCGGAAGTATCTTTTTTTGTTCTCTGGGGTTCTTTTTCGGCGAATGCCGGAAGTGCAGATTCAGAAAACAATGTCAGGACAAGAAACGCACTCAGAATATACATCTTCTTGTTTTTCAGAATGATTCCACCCTTCTTTGCTGCTGATCAGAACAGCAGTCAGTATGATATTTCCGGAAAAGGCTGGAAATATCATGGTTATCATATTATTATACTGCATCAGTTTCAATCCCCGTGAGAGACGTTATGTCGCTGTCTCACACGATTTATGTCACCTTACTATATTATAACAAAAGATAAGGCCTGCTGTCAAGCATTTTTGAAATATTTTACACAAAAAAATAAAAGAAACACTGTAATATATGCACAATTAGTCAAATTTCACAGCAATTATTATATTTGTTTTCTGATTTAATCAATTCAGAAAATCACGAAAAATAAGCCGGAAAATACAAAAAAAATTAAAAAAATATTTTAAAAAAATACTTGCTTTTTTTCTTCTAATATGTTAGAATAATACTAACAGGATTTGTATCTTGATTTTTTATAACAGGAGGTGTGAATTTATGGCATATCAGATCAGTGATGCTTGTATCAGCTGCGGCGCATGTGCAGACGAATGTCCTGTAAACGCAATTTCTGCCGGCGATACCAAGTATGAAATCAATGCAGAAGTCTGTCTTGACTGCGGTGCATGTGCAGCTACATGTCCCGTTGAAGCTCCTCAGGCTGAATAATTTCAGATTCAAGTGAGTACTTCAAAAAATCAGAAAAACAGCAGAACCGCTTGTTTCAGGCGGCTCTGCTTTTTTATTGTTTTTTATCTTAAAGTCTTGGATTTGCCAAGCAGGAATTTCTGTAAAGCAATAATATCCGCAACAGAAATCTGACCATCACCATTGACATCCGAAGAAGCTGTCTGATAATCTAGAGCGACACCGTTCAGAATATTCTTTTTCAGCTTCACTAAATCATAGATATTGATCACGCTGTCATAATTGACATCGCCGATGATATAGGGATCCTGTTCAGGTTCTGTTTCTGTCGGAATCGGATCAATAACTTCTTCTGTTTCTGTGTAGTAATATTCCGGTTCAGCGACTTCCTTGAAATTCACTCTGAAGAAATCCATTGAGCCTGTGAATCCGCCGATTTTATAGACTGCATTATCAGAAACGATATTAACAGGGTCGGTCTTGATTGTACCAGAAGCAACTGTCTGACCGTTCAGAACAATTTTAGCATCATCGCCGTTCAGTACTGCGCTGATTGTCATCCATTTTCCGAGAGTAACAGCATTTTCAGCGACAATGCTTTCACCGCTGAGACTGAATATCAGATTTCCGTTTTCAGCTTTCAGACTCATCAGATTATCTGTCGATCCGAAACTGAAAATTGTACCGTTATCTTTGAGTAATACGGCTGTCTGATAATCGACATCATGATAATTCGCATAGGAACTGTCAGCAATCAGATACTGATCTTTATTATTAAATGTCAGAACACCTTTTCCGCTTGTTCTGGTTTCTGCCCATTCCGGACCGCCCACAGCGACTCCATAAGTA
>Ga0326513_10001864_pt1 | contig 15866 bp, 11 predicted proteins | sample 2_2465_0518_D_FD_203654 | JGI IMG/M metagenome (GOLD analysis project Ga0326513, IMG submission 203654) | Bovine rumen microbial communities from UC Davis, California, United States - 2_2465_0518 | ecosystem: Host-associated > Mammals > Digestive system > Stomach > Rumen | place: USA... | reverse complement strand
CTAACAATTTTTTATGTCAAATAAATAAAAAGAGACTATCTAACATTCTTGTTGTTAGACAGCCTCATCTTTTTTATACTTAATTCTCAGATTTAAAACTTTTTGTCTGTACGAAGTGTACGATAGACATTTTTGTTTGTAAATTTGATGTTTTCAACACTTGGCTTATTGCCTTTGACTTTAGCAGACTTCACAGCGTCAGTGCGCATTTGCATATTACGACGTCGAGCACCTTCTACGACTTCCTCTTCTGATGGACGTTCGAACCATAAGCCATCGTAGCCGTCAAATGCACCGCCACCCATTGTGGTGTAAATCGCATAACCTGTTGCTTCACTATCATTAGTTAAGGCTAACAAACCATTAAGTTTGAATGCAAAACTTAATGTGGCTTTTGAACTGAAACTACCGCCAGCAACAGTAAAGAAATTGCCGTCTAACATAGTGCCATTATATGGAATAGAATCTACTGCTTGTGGTGCAATGGTCATAACACCTGTTGTAGCATCGAAACCTGCTACCAATGTGTCAGCCAAATTGACTCCAAGCACGAGCAGATTGTCGCCATCCTCAACTATTTCAACAGGTTGAGGTGTCAATGCGCCTTTCCACAAATCATAACCATTCAAGTTGAATGAACCTAAGAAATCGGCTTTTTCAAATACTATAGGTTGTGAAGCAAAAGTGAAAGTCTCTGTAAACTCACCAACTAAGTCTCCACTCTCTGATGCTACTACAATGTTGAATGTCAATGTTGTAACATCAGTACCTTTAACATTATCAACCGAAACTATTCCTTCAGCTTCTGCAATGACAATTTTCTTGCCGGCGACTGTCAGACCGGTGAATTGACCTGCAGGAACACTTATCTCATTAGTTTCTTTATCCCAATAGAAAGCAAGATTTGTACCTTGAGAATAGAGGTCTTTTAAACTATACAGATTGATGAAAGGACTATTTGGATTACCTGCGTAAGCATCTTCGGCAGTGAATAATTTCTGGTTTTCACTCTCAAAATTAAACAATTCGCTGCTAAAGATATTTACAGCCGTTTCAACTTCGTTCCATTTAATCGAACTTGAATTGAAATCGCCCACTGAAAGGTTGGCATCGCGATATTGCTGATCGTCTAAATAGATTACAATATCTTCTCCTGAATATCTTTCATAAGACTCTCCCATGCCTGATGATACTGAGCCTGCTGCAAATGTAATAGAATTTGTTTCAGGGTCAAATGTGCCATAAGCAGGATTGCCGTCAGCGTCTGATAGCATACGTGAGAAGAATGTACCATAACCATAATCGATACCGAATTCAACTCGGGTGTATGATACAGTGTTGTCAGCATTGATGTGAATATCCCATGGGAAAGAACCATCTAACAGGTTGCCCGCTTCATTATATGGGTAAGCATCAAATATACCAAAATCGTCTTCATCGGTTGCAACGCCGCCATAAGGGTTTAATAAGCGGATATCGCGTGATCCGTCAGCATTGTTTTTGAATTGGTAGTTAACATACCAACCCACATAGTCAACACCGAAATAGGTAATAACTATACCGTCAAATAAAACGGCTTTTGCAGAGGCTTGTTCCCATTCAGCAATGCTTACTGTACCGGCAAATGTTGTAGCCCCACTCAAGTATGAAGATTGTTTGTCTTCTGATATTGATAATGCGAAGGTATAGGTATTGCCTACTTCTGCTTTAGGGAATGTAATGTGCAGTTTTGCAGAAGACTCGCCTGCTGCAAAAGATACTTTTTCCGGAATACTAAACACATTGTCAGCAGAATCAATATTGATAACAACCTCTTGTGCTTCAGCACTATTACCACGCAATATTTCAACATCAAGTTCAAGAGCCTGCTTGTTAGGGTTGATTTCAAACACTTTAGAGCCTTGAGCAAATGATATAGCATCACTTGGAGCAACAGGCGATGGATCGCGTACAATCTCTTTTTCGCAAGCGGTAAACATAAATGCTACCGCTGCGAAAAGCATGAAATATTTATTTATTCTTTTCATAATCTATTATCTTTTTAATTATAGAGAAACAGCCGGATTATTATCGCTTTCGCTTATACCTTGGTTAGCCTCTATTTCGGCTTGAGGTATTCTCCACAGAAGTACACCATGGCGAGCAGGTACGACTTGGTTAGCCCATGCTGCAGGCCAGTTGGTAGCACCTGTACGGTCAATAGGTTTGTCAAGACGCATGATGTCGTTGAAAGCAAATCCTTCACCCCAGAGTTCTACACGGCGTTGCCACCATATCTCGTCCTCTATGCTTAAACCATGAGCACCGATTTTGTATTTCGGGTCGCGGCAACTCTGAATAAATGATGTCAGCACTCCTGCACCATCACCACCTGAACGTGCTAAACCTTCAGCCTTGATGAGTATCAACTCCTCAGCACGCATCAAAATCCAGTCGGCAGCAGCGGCAGCATTTCCTGTCGTATTACCATCGCCTGTACCGAATTTCAGTGTTACCAACTCATTGCCTTCAACAGCAATGGCTTCTTTCATTGATTTGTAGTTACCTACATCAAGTAATGGTGACTCCAGATTTGGACTTAACCACCAACCTTTACGAACGTCTGATGCTGAAATTTGACCATACAAATCATCTGCGATGAAGCGAACGGCACCTACGCCTGTATAACCATCACCATAGAATGTTGACATGTGTGAAGGCCAGTTGATAATGCCTGTTTGTACAATATCATTGGTCTCAACGATAATGTTAGCCCAAAGAACATTGTGTGCCTCTGCTGAAGCAAAGCCTGGAGCGTTAGCCTCATCGAAACTCAATGGGGTAGCACCTGAAAGAGCCAATGCCATGTCAGCATCTTCGGCTGCTGCAGCCCAATTCTTCATTACAAGATTAGCGCGTGCGCGAAGTCCGAAAGCAACTGCTTGGTTGACAAAGCCCTTGTCGATACGTGCGTAACCATCAAGAGAATCGCAAGCGTAGTTCAAATCTTCCATTATCAAATTAAATACCTCTGCTACTGTTGAGCGTGGTATGTTAAGTTGCTCTTCAGGTGATAGGTTGGCACCTACGATTGGAACACACGGTAGGTCTTTGGTGTCATCACCGTATGTGAATTGGTAGATTTGAGCCAATTGCAGATAGCAGAATGCTCTAACTGCCAATGCCTGAGCAAGAGCAAACTTGTTGGATTCTGAACCCGGATTTTCTCTGTCTATTGCACCAATAACGGCGTTGCAGGTGAATATAATCTTATAGTATTCGTTCCAAACCAAGTTGCTAACAAGACCTACTGTTGTCTGAGTAGTATAATCGCGTAAGTTGCTCCAGTTGGAGAAACTAAACCAGTCATAACCTGTGTTGGTACCAACAAAGTCTTGACCTTGAGCATCCATAAACATACATATTGCAGCGTAACCGAAGTCGTTATGACGTTCGTAGCCTAAATCGCCTAATCCTGCGTATAATTGAATGAACTGTGAGTTAACCGACACAAGGTCAGCCAATGCTGCTGCGTCAGTTTGTGAACCTGCATCCAACTTCTGGTCAACAGTTTTGGTTGCACCTTCCGGTTCTGCTGCCATCCAATCTTTGCACGATACAAATGCGACTGCCAATATGCTAACAAATAATATCTTACTTATATTTTTCATATCAGTCTCCTTTCTTATTAGAATGTTATACTAAGACCTCCTGAAATAGTACGCATTGGCGAGTAGTATGTACTGCTTGAACCTCCAAATCCTTGACGTGGGTCAAGACCTTTGCGAGCAGAGAACAATGCTACGTTGTCAGCAACTGCAAAGATGCGTAATTTTTCAATTTTAGCCTTTTTCAATAATTTAGATGGAAGAGAGTAACCTAAAGTGATGTTGTCTATGCTCAAGAAGTTGCTGCTAACCATCCATCTGTCAGATGCACCATTGGTGTAGTCATAGCCGGCATTCAATTTAGGAACGTTGGTATCTGTATTATCAGGTGTCCAAGCGTTCAAAATATCCATGTGCCAGTTTTGACCTGCGTAATTGCTACTGCCACCATGCATCAATTGTGCGTATGTATTGTCATATACACGTCCGCCTAATTGATAAGCAAATGCTATTGACAAGTCAACGCCAAATGCTTCAAGTGATGTTCCAAAACCACCATATACCTTTGGAAGTATATCGCCCGTTTCGTAGAACGAGGCTGCACTGAAATCAGATGTTGTCTCTTTAACGATAGTCTTCAATGCGTTGCCTTCTTCGTCAAGAACAGCATTGCCTTCTTCGTCGAGAACATCCTTCTCAACTTCTACAAACCACAATGAGTTACCTGTCTCTTTATCAACACCTGCATAACTGCGCAAGTAGCGGTTGTACATTGATTCACCTTCCAAGAAGATGTATGAACCATCAACCAAACGGCCATTCAATTCAGGTGAGAGTTTCAAGATTTTGTTTTTGAAATATGTCATGTTGGCATACAACGACCATGTTACGTTACGTGTCTTAACCACATCACCGCGCAACTCAATATCCAAACCGGCGTTGCTTACCGAACCAACGTTAACAGGTATGGTTGCATAACCTAATGATACCGGTACTGGACGGTTGTAGAGCATGTCTTCTGTACGACGACGCCAACCTTCGATTGTACCTGTCAGTCTTTCACCAAAGAAACCAAAGTCGATACCAGCGTTGAAGTTATATGATGTTTCCCATGTGATGTCCTCATTACCTTTATAGGCTAATGTGGTAGCAAACTGACCATTACTCTCTGACAATGTATATAAGTCGGTCCAGAGGTGATAGTTACCGAGGTTATCGTTACCTTGTGAACCGTATGATACTTTAAGTTTCAAGAGGTCGATATTTTCAACATCTTCCATGAATGATTCACCCTTGATATCCCATGCAGCACCTACTGACCAGAAATTACCCCATTGATGACCTTTAGCAAAACGTGAGGAAGCATCGCGACGATAAGAAGCACTTACGTAATAGCGACTTGCAAAGTCGTATTTTGCTTGTGCTAATATACCTTGTACGAAATATAAGTCAGATGCTGAACCTGCGTCAGGTGACAAAATAGCGTTCGATACTTCGGCTACTTCAGGGTTGAACAATTTCTGTTTCGATGCGTAGATATTAGAAACTAATAGGCGGTTGTTTTCGTAACCAACCAATGCGTCGATGTTATGATCACCAAACTTGTTAGCGTATGTAATCAAGTACTGTTGGTTGATAACCATTGCACGTGATTGTGATACAGATGCATAACCACCTGATTCAGCAAACTGACCATAGAACGGGTTTGCTGTCTCTTGAGCGCGAACACCAACATATTGAATACCTAAGTTAGCAATGGCTTTCAGACCTTTATAAGGCTCAACTTGTACGAACCATTTGCCTGTCAAAACATCTTTTTTGTACAACTCTTTGTTGAGTTGAATTGCAGATGCAGGGTTGGATTGGTTCATAAAAGCACGTTTTGCACCATTGATAGTACCATCACCATAGTCATACATGGTGTAACCATTCTTATCTATCATTATATTACCCTTTTCGTCGCGAATATATAATGGATAGATAGGAGCCATATTGTTAGAAACGTAGAACAAGTTACCACTTGATAATGAACCATATTCACTTTCACCGGGATATTTCTGGTCGGCGTGGCTATAACTCATGTTAGTACCTATCTTTAACCATTCTTTGGCTTGATAGTCAACGTTAACACGAGCAGTGGCACGACGGAAATTAGAATTCTCAATAATACCCGTATCGTCCAAGAAACTTGCTGAAGTGAAATATGTCAATTTATCAGAAGCACCGCTTACACTAACGTTATATTCTTGGCGCAAGTTGTTGGATTTAAACAACTCTTTGTACCAATCATCAGGAATAAGGGTATATCCGGCACTATTTACATAACCTAATGTTGCATTAGGATTTAACTTGCCGTTTTGACCAATCAGTGCCTCATTTTCAGGTACAGTGTAAACTTGATAACCCAAACCACCGTTTCTATTAGATGTCAGAGTGGCAAGAGATGTAGCATAGTTATTATACCTGTTCATGTAGGCTTGGAAGGCTGTTTCATAATACATTGCAGGGTCGGTCATAACGTTGTACTTAGGTACTTCACGTTGGTTAATACCCCATTTAGCATCTACTTTAACTTGTGCATCTTTGGTTGAACCGCGCTTGGTAGTGATAAGAATCACACCATTGGCACCACGAGCACCATACAAAGCATTTGATGCAGCATCTTTCAATACTGATACAGACTCAATATCGCTGTTCGACAATGTTTGGACAGCATCCATGTCGGAAACAGGAACACCATCGATAACATACAATGGTGCGTTGCTTGCACTCATTGAGCCGACACCACGAATACGGATGCTTGATGTCTCACCGGGTTGACCGCTTGTGCTTAAACCTTGTACACCTGCTACCTGACCAGCCAACGAGTTGGTTACGTTACTTGTCTGACGTTTGGTTATTTCCTCAGACTTTACAACTGAAGCCGAACCGGTAAACGATTTCTTGGTTGTTGTACCGAACGCTACAACAATCACATCGTCCAACACTTTGTTGTCCTCTTGTAGCAAGATTTTCATGTTGTTTTGGGCTGGAACAGATACTGTATGCATACCAATGAATGAAATCATCAAGGTTGCATTCGGTTCCACACTAATCGTAAACTTACCATCAACATCAGTGATAGTTCCTTGATTAGTGCCTTGAACAACAATTGAAGCACCTACTACAGGTTCTTCGTTGACGGCATCAAGTACTTGACCATTGATAGTTTGAGATTGAGCCCAAACCATTCCGTAACTCAAGAAGAGAACGGAGAAGAATAGTAAAAATCTCTTCATACCTTATTTAATTAAGTTAACAAAACAATTATACCTCTTTGCCTTTTTTTAAGCAAAAGTATATTTGGTTGCAAAATTAGACGATTTGTTTTTAATGACCAAACATTTTTTTATGATTTTTAGCATTTTATTGACGAAATGTAGTTTTTTTATGCACTATTGTAGTTTTTTGCTCTCAATATAGCCTGTTTTTCTGACAAAGTGCATAATTTTAGAGATGAATAAAAAATGCACCAAAAATGGTGCATTTTTCTTAAAATATCTATATCTATATGATTTTCAGTTTGTTAACTATATGCTTTAGAATAGATATGATACCGATATAGCGATAGGCTTGTTGAAATATACTTGATTTTCTGTGTGGTTGCTAACATTCATGATGCCCCAGTCTGAAGTAACTTGCAAGCGCAGATACTCCCACTGAAAACCTACTCCGAAGCCCCAATATGGATGAAATGCTTTGTAGTCTTTCCAATTATCATTCTTACCCTCACCACTGTTCGGGAAGCCCATTACTTTAGCAATCTGTGAACCTACATTATATTTTCCGCTATAAGCATTGACAAAACCTTTTTCGTCAAGATTACCGTCCAAGCCGTATAGTCTGTAACGTTGAGAATAGAGCAAGCCGAAGTCAAACGACGGACCGGTAAATACGTAAACGGTCATATTATCGGTAATACCTAAACTCCATTGAGCACGAATAGGAATAGATATTTCGTGATTGTTGCATTTACCCTCAAGTTTTCCTAAAATTGGAATTGGTTCCATAAAGGAGTTCCACGTCCATTCATAGTACAGTCCTACGTTAAGACCTATACCATAATTGAATGTCGGAGTATAATTAACACCTAATTGCAGTGTATTACCGAGTTTTTCTTTACCATCAATATTGGTGAGTGATAAGTTGGTTACGTTGTCGCCATTAACGGTACGCATCATTTTGTCCATCCAACCTACTGTAACTCCGAACTGATACTGAGGTCTCGGATCCCATTCAATAGCAAACACATTGCTGCAAAACAATATTGCTACTGTGAAAATTGAAAAAATCTTTTTCATATTTTTAAATATTTTAGTTAGTTAATTTGCTTACACATCTCTGTAATGCTTCATACCAATGCGGAACGGCTACTCCATAGTCTTCTTTAATCTTCGCCTTATCAAGTACGCTATAATGCGGTCGTTCCGTTGGGGTGGGGTATTGCTCTGAACGTATGGGGGTTACATTACATTCTATACCTGCCAACTGATGTATGGCTTTTGTGAAATCATACCATGAGCAGACTCCTTCGTTAGTGAAGTGATACACACCTGCTATCCATTTGTCGGCATTGATAATTGTCATTATTGCTTGTGCTAAATCTAAAGCGTAGGTCGGACTGCCTATTTGATCGAAAACAACGTTCAGACTATCTCGTTCACGTCCGAGGCGCAACATTGTCTTGACAAAATTGTTGCCAAATTCAGAATAGAGCCATGCCGTGCGTATGATAACAGCCGCCGGACATGCTTGCATGAGTAGTTGTTCGCCTTCCAATTTGGTGCGACCGTATGCCGATGCAGGATTGGGACAGTCTATCTCACGATATGGCGTATATGCCTTGCCATCGAAGACATAGTCGGTAGATATATGTATGATTTTAGCACCTTTTTCAGTTGCTACTTCACCTAAATTGAGCACTGCAAGGGCGTTTAGCAAACGTGCCAAAGGCTCTTCATTTTCGGCTCTATCAACGGCAGTGAATGCTGCGCAATTAACAATCAGTTCGATATCATGGTTGGAAACATAGTCGTAGATGGCTGATTTGTTGGTTATGTCCAAATCTTCTACGTCGGTATAGAACAACTTATGTTGCGACTGTTGTGCTCCTAAAATGCGCATCTCGTTGCCTAATTGCCCGTTAGCACCTGTAATCAGTATATTCATAAAAGTATTATTTTCAATATTCAAATGTGATATTAGTATCTTTAAGTAGCGGTTGCTTCAGGTCTTTGGCTGACAATATCATTTTTTCTCGGTCAATATGCCAATCTATTCCTAACGTTTCGTCCAATAGTGATATGCCACCATCGGCTTCAGGATGGTAAAACTCGTCGCATTTATATGCAAATATTGCCTTTTCGGATAGTACCGAAAAGCCATGAGCAAAACCTTTAGGAATAAAAAACTGACGATGATTGTCGGCTGAGAGTTCTATCGCGAAATGCTGACCGTATGTGGGTGAATCTTTGCGTAAATCGACCGCTACGTCGAGAACTTTGCCTAACTGACAACTTACAAGTTTGGCTTGTGTGAAAGGCGGACGCTGGAAATGCAATCCGCGTACAACACCATATACTGAGGCTGACTGATTGTCTTGAACAAAATGAACATCAATACCTGCTTCCTTATATCTCTTTTCGTTATAAGTTTCGCAAAAAAATCCTCGTTGGTCGAAAAATACATCAGGTTCGATGACCAGCAAACCTTCAATTGGCGTTGTTAAAACTTTCATCTCTCGTCTTGAATATAATTTGTTTAAAATAACATGCAAAATTACATTTTTTTTTTCATATAGGCAAATATTTTGAAATAAGCATGCTTTTTTCTTTGTTCCGGCTGATTTTATCTGACGAATACTATTTCATGTTGTTTAGCAATTTTTATTCGCAAAGGTCAACGAAAATTATCATCGTTTTTTAATAAAAAAAATGCTTTACTTTTTGATTATTTCGCACAATCGTTGTATCTTTGCAAGTGGGAAAAAAGAGTATTTTAACTTTTACTTTTATGGCATTTAATAATATTCAATACAACAACTATTATTTTCTCGGAATAGGTGGAATAGGCATGAGTGCGTTAGCACGTTATTTCAAGGCAAAGGGCTATTTTGTCGCAGGTTATGATCGGACGCCTTCTCCGCTGACAGCCGAACTCGAGCGCGAGGGAATCAGTGTGTCATATAACGATGTGCCTTCGTCAATTCCTGAACAATGTACTATTCCGTCTCGTACTTTGGTTATCTGGACACCCGCTGTGCCGCAAGATACTACCTTATATTTATACTTTGAGGCGGCAGGTTTTAAGATATGTAAGCGTGCCGGTGTGTTAGGCGATTTGAGTAATTCGGGCAGACCATTATGCGTGGCAGGGACACATGGCAAGACAACTACAAGTACACTTCTTGCACATCTGCTCTACCAATCAGAAATAGGTTGTAATGCTTTTCTCGGTGGAATAAGTTTGAATTATAATACCAATTTATTGCTCAACTCCGATACCAATTATGTAGTTGTTGAAGCCGATGAGTATGACCGCTCGTTTTTGCATCTCAATCCTTATATGGCTGTTGTAACGGCTATCGACCCTGACCATTTGGATGTCTATGGCGACCGTCAAGGATTTCAAGAAGGATTCGAAAGTTTTATGGCTCTCGTTCAGCCTTCCGGCACATTAGTGATAAAAAAAGGTATTCAGCATAATGCTCATCTTGCAAAGGATGTGCGTGAATATACTTATGCTGTTGGCGATAAGGAGGCTGATTTTTATGCTGATAATATAGTGATTGAAAACGGACAAATACACTTCGATTTCTATACCCCGACTGAAAGTGTCCAGAATTTACGCCTCGGCGTTCCTGCTTTGGTTAATATAGAAAATAGTGTCGCTGCTATGGCAATAGCATGGCTCAATGGTGTTACGATGCACGAAATACGTTCAGGGTTAAGTTCGTATTCGGGAGTTTACCGTCGCTTTAATATACTGATTAACAATGATAAAATAACCTATATTGATGATTATGCTCATCATCCGACTGAAATCGCTAAAACAATAAAATCTGTGCGTGCATTATTCCCGAATAGGCGGATAATTGGTGTTTTCCAACCGCATCTATATACGCGGACGCGCGATTTTGCCGATGGTTTTGCCAAAGAGTTGTCGCAGTTGGACGAAGTTATATTATTGCCGATATATCCGGCGCGCGAAGAACCTATAGAGGGTGTTGATTCGCAAATGATTTTAGACAAAATAACTTGTGAGAATAAGATGGTTTGCGAAAAGAGTGAATTGTTAGACCGGATTGCTAATGTTAGTGATGCTGTTGTAATCACCCTTGGGGCGGGCGATATTGACAGGTTAGTGCCAAAAATTGCAAGTGAACTGAAAAAATCTATAATCTAATATAAAAAATCAGCCTATGAAAAGTAAAATTTTACACGTTGTTCTGACATGTTTAGGCTTGGTTGTGGTTTTGGGTTATGTGTTTTGGAGCATGGTAATCTTACCCGATGGTCGTGGTAATATGCCTTGCCGTAATGTCAAAGTCTATTTGACTGACAGTACGTCGCGACAATTCCTCAAAACCAATGAAGTCATTTCTATGTTGCGTCAGAACAAGTTATATCCGCAGGGTATAACGCAATCACAACTTGATGCAGGGGCGATTGAAAATCTTATCGCTTCGCATAATTTGATTAGGAGTGCACAGTGTTACGCAACTCCCGGTGGCGACATTATCATTGCATTAAAACAAAAAGAACCAAAGTTTAGAGTAATTTGCAGCAATGGTGATTATTTTGTTGATACCGAGCGTACACCTATGCTTGTAACTACGCGCACTGCTTCATACGTTCCTATTGTTACAGGTAATGTTACTCAGGAATTTGCAACTAATGAGATGTTCGATTTTATTGACTATATTGAGCATAACTCCTTCTGGGGTAATCAGATAGAGCAAATCGTGGTGGTCAACAACCAAACAATAAAACTCATACCGCGTGTTGGATCGCACACTATCATTCTCGGTTCAATCGATCGGTATGAGCAGAAACTTGATAAACTGAAAACTCTCTATACGGAGGGCTTCTCGAAAAAAATAGGGTGGATTAACTATAAAGAAATTGATTTACGTTATTATGGACAAGTCGTTTGCAGATAAAATGGTAGTTGCAGTTGATATGGGTAGTAGCCATATCACAATGATGTTAGGCAGACTGTCAGGCGAGGATGGCAAATTGGAGATATTAGGTGCAGAAAGAGAATTGTGTCGTGGGTTGGCTAAAAAAGGCATTATGGACAATCCTACCGAAGTGGCATCCAAACTCAATATGATGATTAAGCAACTCAAAAACCGTACAAATATAGCCGAATTACCACAATCGATTTATATCTCTCTTGGTGGACATGGATTACGTATGATTTCAGCCGAAGCCGAGCGCGGATTAGAGCCTCAAAATCATGTCAGTCAGTCCATCTTGCGTGAGATGGAAAAGGAATGTCGTGACAAGATTGAAAAGACCTACGTTGAGTATAGTGTTGCGGAGGTCATCTGGGACACCTTTGTACTTGATGGAAAACGCGAAGTTGCCGATCCGTTAGACGAACGTGCAAAACATATTCTTGGAAAGTATGAAGTGTATTGCGGTCCGGCTGAAATGCGTTATAATTGGATAAAATGTATGGAGGCACAAAACCAACTTTCGATTGCAAGTTGCTATGCTTCAACAGAAACTCTTCGGGCAGCACTGATTAGCACTGACGAGGAGCAAGAAGGTTGCGCTATCATCAGTTTTGGTGCCGAAACGACAACTTATTGTGCCTATAATCGAGGCAAATTGCTTGATATGTGTGTCGTGCCGCTTGGTAGTCATAATTTGACCAAAGACATTGCTTTCAAAGCCATATCAATCAAAGATGCCGAAGCACTAAAGAAACGTTTTGCATCGCTCGTTATGCCGGAGCAGGTTAATGCTATTCGCGTTAAGTCGGCAATCAACCCCGAAGAGTCGATGTTCTTTTATACCAACGTTTTGTGCAATATAGTTTCATCGCGAGAAAAAGAGATTCTTGCACCTATTGTTCAGCACATCAACCGTTATGACCATATATTAAAAGGGAAAACTCTCTACATAACCGGTGGTGGTGCTCACCAAAAAGGTTTGATTCCTTTTTTGCAAGACATGGTGCCAATGGATGTTAAGATGGGAACTATTGAACAACATCTAACTGAAAATACGCCATCGGAGTTTGCTGCTCCTGAGTATGCTCAGATTGTTGGTACTCTTCTTTTAGCAGGCTTGGATGCCGGTAGTTCTGCTGAAATTCCCTCTGCTCCAAAGGAGAATACCAAAGGTAAAAATAAAAAAGACAAAAGTTTTTTGCAGAGGGTGATTACCCTTTTCGATGACCCTAATGAGTCAAAATTAGAATAAATCAGCAATAGTCTAATATAAAAACAAAATATTATGTCAATACCCGAACCATTACCAATAGATATTGAGGTTGAAGACAAGCCCATTATCAAAGTTTTAGGCGTAGGCGGCGGAGGCTGCAACGCAGTTAACTACATGTATAAGTTAGGCATACATGGCGTAACATTTATAGTATGTAATACCGACAAGCAAAGTTTGGGCACATCGCTTGTACCTAAAAAACTTCAGTTGGGAGTTGAAGGACTTGGTGCCGGTGGTAAACCTGAGGTTTCAAAAAAGCATGCCGAGGACTCTATTGAAGTTATCAAGCAGGCATTAGACGATGGCACTAAGATGGTGTTTATCACAGCCGGTATGGGTGGCGGAACAGGCACCGGTGCGGCTCCTGTGGTTGCCCGTGTGGCAAAAGATATGGGAATTCTGACAGTCGGTATTGTTACCATACCGTTTAGTTTTGAAGGTCCGAAGCGCATCGAAAACGCTATGGTAGGCGTTAAGAATATGGCTGATAGTGTTGATGCTTTGTTGGTAATCAATAATGACACTCTGACCGAAGATGATTATGGCGACCTCGATATCAAAGAGGCGTTCGGTAAAGCCGACAATGTGTTAGCGCAAGCGGCAAAATCGATAGCAGAGATTATTACCAAACCCGGATATATCAATATCGACTTTGCAGATGTTGAGTCGGCACTCAAGAATGGTCGTGTGGCAATAATGAACGTAGGTGAGGCTGAAGGTGAAAACCGTGTTATCAATGCCTTGAATAATGCCTTAAATTCGCCACTTGCCAACAATGTGGATATTAGTGGAGCAAGTCGTATCTTAATGCAGATAACATGTAAGGGCATGAAGGGTAGTGAGTTGCAACAAATAACTAAATTCAAAGAGGAAATTGGCGGTGGACATATCGAAGTTTCGATGGGTCTGTCGTTCGACGATGATATGGGCGATAAAATCAATATCATCCTTATCGCTACAGGTTATGAGTTGGAGCAACTTCCCGGTTTTATTCCTACTAACGATGAGGAAATAACCAAGGCAACTCAAGCCGCTTATAGCCATCATATTGAGACCAAAACTAATTTCCGTCCAAGTCAGACCGACAATCCTAAGACAAGTGCTATCATCGACCTTTATGATGATGTAGATAAAGATGATGTCGAGGAAACACCTACATGGATGAGAGAAAATATAATTGTAGAATAATAAATTGATAAATACAACATTATGAATCTTTTTGATACAATAAGCGAGGATATCAAAAAAGCGATGCTCGCTAAAGATAAAGTGGCATTAGAAGCACTTCGTGGTATAAAAAAAGAGTTTCTTGAGGCAAAAAGTGCACCGGGTGCCAACAATGAATTGAGCGATGATGTTGCCATTAAGATTATGCAAAAAATGGTCAAGCAGCGCAAAGAGTCGGCAGAAATCTATACCGGTGCCGGTCGCGACGAACTTGCCCAAGCCGAACTTGCTCAAGCCGAAGTAATCCAACGTTATTTGCCTAAACAGATGAGTAGTGAAGAGTTGGAAAAAGCCTTACTTGATATCTTTGCCCAAATAGGTGTTAGCGGACCTCAAGATATGGGTAAGATTATGGGTATTGCCACAAAACAACTTGCCGGCAAGGCAGATGGCAAGACAATATCTGCTAAGGTAAGAGAACTACTCCAAAAATAGAATGAATACGGATAATGATATAAAGTATTTACTGCAACGGTTCGACAACTATCTTGATGGTGCAGATAGCGGCTATTTTGATACCGACGAACTTTTTGAAATAATGCAGTTTTATATGGTGTCTGACGACATTCCTAAATTAAAGGAAGCATATTTTCTTGCTAAACGTCTGCACCCTAAAAGTGCTGATTTCAATAAGTTAAGAGCATTATATGAATTGGGTTTGCAACATTATGAGGTAGGACTTGAATTGCTTGCCGGGTATGATGATTATGATGAGCCGGGAATAGTTTACCTTCTTTTGTCTGCAATGCTGAAATGTAAGAGAAGCAAGGATGCAAAAAAGTATGCGCTACAAGTTATAGATAGTCAGCAGGTGCAGGAGAATACTTTAATCAGTGTGTTTGCCGCATTTATTGACAACGAGGATTTTCGAACGGGTGCTCAATTAGCCAAAAGAGCCATTGAACTATTTCCTGACAATATGAACATTAAATTTCACTATGCTCAATTCAGTCAGGCTGTAGGCAAATTGAAGGTTGCTGAAAAGTATTACTTGCAGATTATCGATAGCGACCCGTTTGTCGGACCGGTATGGCTTCATTTGTCGGAAGTGTATTTAATAAATGGTAAGCCGGACAAAGCCCTTGATGCTATAAATTATGCACTTGCAGTCAATCCGCATCAAAGCGATTGGCTCTTGTTGAAAGCCAAGTTATTAAGTACTTTAGGACAATATAATGAGTCGATACAAACAATGCTTATAGCCATTCAAGAAGGTGCTAATGAAGTAGAAGTGTATTTGCTCATAAGTAAAAATTATTTAGCCCTCCACCAACTTGAAAATGTAGTGGAATGGTTAAATAAAGCCAAGTATAAGGCTCCCGACAATTATGAGGTTCTTGAACTCTTACTCAATGTGTACGTTATGTCCGGCGACCAGCAAAAAGCCTATGATGTGTTCAAGGCGATGGGCGATACCGATATTCCTATCGAAAACCTCATGAATTGTGGTGCTATGTTGCAAACAATGTTAGGCGACTTAAAAGGGGCTGTACAATCGTATAAAAAAATACTTAAATTGCAACCTGATAATATTGATGTCATAATCAAGATTGCCTTC